>Ga0070724_10000117_pt1 | contig 73039 bp, 72 predicted proteins | sample tdDd001_FD_67278 | JGI IMG/M metagenome (GOLD analysis project Ga0070724, IMG submission 67278) | Marine sediment microbial communities from the Atlantic coast under amendment with organic carbon and nitrate - tdDd00.1 | ecosystem: Environmental > Aquatic > Marine > Coastal > Sediment | place... | reverse complement strand
ACAGGCGGGTACAGAAATTGCACGAAAAACATCCAGTGCCCTAGATAGTATTGTGACAGGTATTGCAGATGCAACCAACCTGGTGAGCAATATAGCAGATGCTTCAAATGATCAAGCGGCTGCGATTACACAAATTGATGAAGGGATACACCAAGTCTCTATTGTTACCCAAGGTAATGCAGCTACATCTGAGGAAAGTGCTGCAGCAAGTGAAGAAATGACTGCGCAAGCAGAGTCGCTACAAGACCTTATTGGAAGTTTTAACTTAAAACAAATAAACACTTCAACCATAGGGATGCATGAGCGCTCAGCTCCTGAAAGAAGGGTTAAGAAGAAATCAAAACGTAAAGAAATGGAAGTCATGAACATTCATTTGGATGATGAAGATTTTGGCAAATACTAAATAGTATAAAAGGAGGTGAGTCTAGCTCACCTCCTTTTGTAATTATTTCAAATTTTGTTTATTTATAATCTAAAGCTACATAAATATTTCGTATATGGGATATTTGCCTGCGACGAAAATTGGAAATAAGGGTAACAAATAACCATAGGCGACTAAATGGGAAAAGGAGGAAGATACATGAGCTTTAAGCAGTTTAAACTCAAAAGTAAAATCATCATGCTTGTAGCTGTTATTTTTATTCTATTTTTAGGGTTTGTAAGCGTATGGTTAATTCCGACGATAAACAACATTATTATGGATAGAACAGTTGCAAAGTTAGAAAATTTAGTTGAAGTCCCTGTAGCGGTTGTTAGCAAATATCAAAACTTAGTGACTCAAGGACAATTAAGTATTGAAGAAGCCCAAAACCTCGCCAAAGAGGAAATCAGGGCATATCGTTTTGGTTCAGGGGATTACTTCTTCATAAACTCCTATGATGGTTTATCTGTTATGCATCCTATTAATCCTGCACTTGAAGGTACAAATATGATGGGCGTTACGGATTCAAATGGTGTGAAGTTGTTTGCTGAAATGATTAATGTAGCGAAGAATCAAGGCAGGGGAACAGTAGGGTATCTGTGGCCAAAGCCTAACGAAACAATTGACAGTGAAAAACTATCTTATGTTAGTGGTATTAATGAATGGCAGTGGTTGGTGGGTACAGGTGTATATATAGACGATGTACGTGCTATTCAAGCTGCTATGTTGAGAAATGTACTTATAGGTGTAGGCGCACTTGTAATTGTAAGTATAGGACTCGCCTTGTTTATGGCGACTTCCATTTCTAAACCTATAGAAAAATTAAACGATGTTGCCCAGGAAATTGTTAATGGAAACTTAAAAGTCGATTTAGATACAGATGGAAAAGATGAAGTTGCGGATTTATCAAGGTCATTTAACTTCATCATTCATAAAATAGAAAATGTAGTTGCATCAGCAAATGCAATGGATACCATGATCACCGCTGGAGACTTGACAGCGCGAGCGGATGAGACAGACTATAAAGGTGGTTGGTTACACTTAGTAAAAGGTTTAAATGGCATTGCTGAAACACTAGAAGGACATATAAGACGAGTTCCTGCGGTAATAATGGCTATGGACACGGACTTTAATGTCTTGTATTTAAATGATGCAGGCCGTAATTTAACAGGCCTGTCAAATGAGTCAGATGTAACAAGCAAAAAATGTTATGAACTCTTTAATACGGAACATTGTAATACGCAAAATTGTGCATGTTCAAAAGCCATGAGACAGGGGCGGGCAGCATCAGCTGAAACCGTTGCAAGACCAAATGGTCAACGCCTTGATATACAATATGAAGGTATGCCATTAAAAGATGCTTCTGGTAACATTATTGGAGCATTTGAGTTAGTGGTTGATCAAACGAGCATAAAGGAAGCTTCCAGAATGCAGGAAGAACAGGCGCGTATACAGGCTGAAGAAGCCCTTATTAAAGAAAAGCAAGCAGAGTATCAATCCAATGAAGTTAGAAAACTGATTAATAGTTTAGAAACCTTAGCGGGTGGCAGTTTGTCTATTAACGTGGAAGTAGATTCACCAGATGAAGACACCCTAGAAATAAGTCAAGATTTTGAGAAAATTTACTATAGTTTGGATACTATGGTAAAAGCCATCCGCTCATATATTGATGAAACGGCTGAAATATTAACTTGCCTAGCTGACCGAGACCTTAATGTATCCATTTCAAGGGAGTATTTAGGGGACTTTGCTCAAATGAAGCGGTCAATAAATGCATTCACAGATTCGCTAAATAGCATTTTTGAGGAGATTGGAGCTGCTAGTGAGGAAATTGCAGCGGGTTCAAGTGAGGTTTCTGGAATTGCTCAATCCCTTTCAGCCGGATCGACAGAACAGGCAAGTTCAATTCAGCAGATTACCGCTTCGATGAATGAAGTTTCAGAACAAACAAGGCTGAATGCAAAACTAGCATCACAGGCTGAGGGACTTGCCAGCACTGTAAAAGAACAGGCTGAAAGTGGTCAAAGCCAAATGGACGAAATGTTAGATGCCATGGAAGAAATCAATAAGTCATCTAATGAGATTTCGAATATTATTAAGGTCATTGATGAGATTGCATTCCAAACCAATATCCTTGCTCTGAATGCAGCTGTAGAGGCAGCGCGCGCAGGGGAACATGGTAAAGGATTTGCTGTTGTGGCAGAAGAAGTACGCAACTTAGCTGCTAGAAGTGCAAATGCTGCCAATGAAACAACACAAATGATTGAAGACTCTATTAAGAAGGTTCATGATGGTGCAAACATTGCAGACCAAACTGCTGCAGCACTTAAGGAAATGACATCAGGAGTAGACGAAGTAAATGTAATCGTCAGAGATATAACGCTTGCTTCAAGTGAACAATCACAGGCCATTAACCAGATTAATGAAGGGGTTAGCCAGGTTTCGGACGTCACACAGTTAAATGCTGAAACCGCTCAACGTGGAGCCGCTGCAAGTGAAGAAATGGCAGCACAAGCAGATATGTTACAAGAAACAGTGGGGAGTTTCCGCTTAAGAGCAAAAACACGACGAAGTGCTGGTGGTGTTAAGTATGAAACCATTGCTATGGAACGTGACGCGTAAGTTGTACTAAGATATACTGCTGTTTTTCGATCATGTCTTATTAGGACATTAACAGTATAAAAAAAGACGAGCCTCGGCTCGTCTTTTAGTTTGTCTTATAACATTACAAAATAAACGCCCACCATAACTAAAAAAGTTAGAGGTAAAAGGGGCATGTAGTTTTTATATAAGGATTTTAAGTCCACCTTAAAATATTCCAGTGTTAAAACCTGGCACATGTGCAGGGGTGAAATGTAATAGAACAAGAAACTTGAGGTATAAATGAACATAGCATACAAAAGCTTCGTTTGATAATCGGGTGCCATTGGTAAGATAATTGGAAATAGTATGGCTATACCTGGTTGTGTTGAAGCCAGCGGGAAACATATTATGGCAGCTGACAAGACAATAAGGACTTCAAGAGGAATCCCCATGTCTATAAGGCCTTTGATGAAAATGTATAAATCATCAAAATTGGCTACAACGTTTTTGAAAAACATAATCCCTAAAATAGCTAAAACCATGTTAGGTTTAAATCCGTCTTTACAGTGTATCAAAAACCCTTTTTCCATAGAGTTTGACGGACTGGTTTTTATTGCAAGGATTCTTGTAACTATAATACCTAGTAGCAAAGAGACATAAAAAGGCATATTCAGTATTAAGGCACCAGCAAAACTGATCCAAATAGGCATTGCATAAATAATAAAAAGTTTAACATTTTCAACAAACTGACCTACATCTGTTGCTGGAGGTTGATGGGTTTTAGCATCTTTCAAATAGAAAAAGTACCCAAACACATACATAGCTAATGCAATGGGAAACTGGAGTTTAATGAAGTCCCAAATATTAAACTCTCCCAGTTCTGCTGCCAAGATTAACGTAGGTGAAAATGGAAAGATGAAATACAGTGCATGGCGGAATATTAAGTTAGCAGAAGCCCGCTTTTCGTTAGACAACTCAAGTCTCTCTCCCAAGGAACCAACAACAGGACAAGACATTAATGCGCCTCCTGTTACAAGCAGGGTACCAATCACAGCAGGTGCTATAAGTATGGTGGCTTTAGCACTTCTTAACATACCCTCCATTGAGTCGATCATTTTATTCATAACACCGTAAACTTCCATTAAGTGACCAAGTATGGATATAAAGGCTATGGTTAATGCAAGGTTTATTGTTTGACTAGAGCTAAATGTATTGTAAAAGGTTTGAATGATTAAAGAAACTTCTAACCTGTTCAAAAACATTAAAATTGTACCACCTGTAAAGAGCGAAAGACCGATATTTATTTTTTTACTAACCATGTAAAGCACAATGGCCATAGAAAAAGCAAATGATAATAAGAACATAGTGCACCCCTTTCATGGACATTCTACACGAACGGAGAAAGTTTAGCTAGTCGAAATATCTGATTTAAGCTATTATGTAAATGCGGAAACCTTCAATAAAAGTGAAGGCGTTAAAGTATGAATTTCGAAAGGACGATAGATATGAACCATTATAAATGTACAATTTGCGGATACATGTATAAGCCAGAACGTGGAGATAAAATGAACGACATAGAAAAAGACACGTCTTTTGATGATCTGCCAGAAGATTACACGTGCCCAATGTGTCGTCAACCCAAAATGGTCTTCGAAGAACAGAAGTAATTGTGCTGGATAAAGAGTTACATGTGAGGAGATAGATGTGTCCAAATACTTAAGAGAAATGCAAAGAATAAAAGACACTCTTTCTGGGATTGTGAAGGCAATTAATAGTGTTATAAATGTTGACGTCACAATTATTGACAGCGATTTTAACAGACTCGCTGCGACAGGTGAGTATTTAGGGGATGTGGGGTGCAAAGTAGATGCGAGCTCTGTATTTTCCTATGCTTTAAATTTGGGACAAGCTTTTATTATTGAAAATCCTCGAGAACACGAAGCTTGTGTTCAGTGTAATCATAAAGCAAATTGCAAAGAATATGCTCAAGTGTGTTGCCCAATAGAAGTTGGCAATGAAATTGTAGGTGTCATTGGACTAATAGCATTTGATGTAGATAAGAGAAATGCCATATTGTCTAATAGGGAAAACCTCCTTGACTTCCTTGAACGGATGGCTGAGCTGATTGCTGTTAAAGTAGTTGAAGATTCACAAAGACATACCTTGGTCATGCAATCAAGAGAACTTGAAATCTTGTTGGATGCAATGGAAAATGCAGTATTCAGTTTAGATGACCAGTTTATCGTTAGACATGCGAACGTCCGGGCTAAATCTTTACTGGGACTTGAAGACGGTAAAACAGCAGAACACCTAAAAAACTATCTTGGTTCAGATGACCTTGACCAGCTTTTTACAAGTAAAGAACCATTAAGTGGACAGATGTATATTCAAGAGGGTTTAAAAAGCACCCGACTTTTATATCAGTCCCAACCTGTCATATGTGTAGATGAAATATGTGAAATTGTATTAACATGCACAAATGTCCAGTCCCTACTTCATACTTTCAAAGATGTTGTTGGATATGGTTCTGTGATTGGATTTAAAGACATTATTGGTGAGAATGCAGAATTTAAAAACACCATCGATTTTGCTCGACGTGCATCCGCCAGTGTATCAACTGTACTTATTCAAGGTGAAAGTGGAACGGGTAAAGAGCTTTTTGCCAGGTCTATGCATTTTGAAAGTAAAAGAAAAAATGAGCCCTTTATAACTGTAAACTGTGCAGCAATTCCAGACAATTTATTAGAGAGTGAATTGTTCGGTTATGAAGAAGGAGCCTTTACTGGTGCCTTAAAAGGTGGGAAAATAGGCAAGTTTGAGATGGCAGACAATGGAACTATTTTCTTAGACGAAATTGGTGACATGCCATTACACCTTCAAGCCAAACTTCTTAGAGTGTTACAAGAAAACTCAGTGGAGCGTATTGGGGGTCGTGGCCCTGTACCTATTGATGTCAGGATCGTAGCAGCCACCAATAAAAACCTAGACCAATTGGTGAGTGAAGGTGCATTTAGAGAAGACTTATTTTATAGGTTAAATGTAATTCCAATTAAAATCCCAAGTTTACGTGAACGTAAAGATGACTTAGAATATCTTGTTGATATTTTTCTAAAAAAGAGCAGTGACATGTTAGAGAAAACCATGGTGCGTGTTAGCAAAGATGTAATTAAAGCCTTTTATAATTATGAGTGGCCTGGAAATGTTAGAGAACTTCAAAATACTGTTGAGTTTGCTGTTAACATGTCTGAGACCGGCGTGGTTGAACTTGATGATTTACCCCAGCGTTTTAAAGAGCAAGGTTCTAGTCTTTTGTCTAAGTCAAATTCAATAGTTTCCATAAAGGAATTAGAAAAACGTGCAATTGCTGATGCACTTAAACACTTTGGCTCAGATAAAAAAGGCATAAATGATACCATACAAGCGCTCGGACTAAGTCGGGCAACCTTATATAGAAAAATAAAAAGTTATGAAATAGATATTTAATAAGTACCAGTCTCAAAATGAGAACACTCTCATTTTGAGACTGGTTTTATTTTTCTCTATTAGATTTCTGCAGGCCTTCTTATTAAAGCCTTCTATAAAGTTACTTGAAAATTTATTGATTGGAATAGTCTCATTTTGAGATTCGACGTCCGTGAAAGGTACCACAAAGGTTTGGCACGACTTTTGCGTATATTAATAAACAAGAGAAAACTGAGAGGATGATTAATATGAATTCAATGCAAAAAATGATGATAGAAATTTTAAATAATGAAGTTAGACCTGCCATGGGATGTACTGAGCCAGTATCTGTTGTTTTAGGTGCAGCCAGAGCAAGAGCAGTCCTAGGAGCAGAACAAGTGGATACAGTAGAAGTAAAAGTATCACCTAACTTTTATAAAAATGGTTTGTCCGTTGGTATTCCACAGACAGATCAAGTCGGACTGGATATGGCCTCAGCTATTGGTGCTGCTGGTGGAGATCCGGAACTGGGTTTAGAGATATTATCCAGTGTTGATGAAGATGTGGTTGAAAAAGCCAAAGCCTATTTAAGCCAAGGCCTTGTTCGTGTTTCTATTGCTGATACAACTGAAAAAGTATTGGTTGATGTGACTGTTAAGGCAGGCAAAAAATCAGCTCAAGCGGTTATTACAGGGCATCATGATCATTTTGTTTTAATTAAGGATAATGATCGTGTTGTATTTGAAGAGTCAATAGAAACTGCATCAAAGGAAGATCCTTATGCAGATTACTTTGATATGACCATCGTTGACATCGTAAAAAATATTGAAAACATCCCGGCAAGCGAGCTTATGTTCCTAAAAGAAGGTATCGCCATGAATCTTGAAGTGGCTGAGGCTGGTTTAGACCAGTCCTTAGGTATGGGTGTTGGTTATGCAGTTAAAAGGCAGATTGAAGATGGTGTTATGGATGGTAACCTTGCTCACAAAGCAATGATGTTAACGGCTGCTGCTTCTGATGCAAGAATGTCTGGAATTACTAAACCTGTAATGAGTTCAAATGGCAGTGGAAATAATGGGTTAACGGCTATATTACCTATTGCAGCATATACACAGATGAAGCCAATTGATGATGAAAAACTTGTTAAAGCCCTAGCAATGAGCCACCTGTTAAATTGTTATATGAAAAACTATATTGGACGTTTGTCTGCAATCTGTTCTTGTGCAGTTTCTGCAGCCACAGGTTCTGGCGCAGCAGTAACTTGGTTAGAAGGTGGAACATATAAGCAAATCGAGGACACAATTCAAAACATGATTGGAAATCTTTCGGGTCTGATCTGTGACGGTGCTAAAGATTCTTGCGCTCTAAAATTAGCAACAGCGGCGTGTACAGGTATACAAATGTCAAATATGGCTCGTTATGATGTTGTAGTACCACCTAGAAACGGAATTGTTTCAGATAAAGTTGAGCAGAGTATTCGTAACTTAGGTGCTGTTGCATCAGATGGTATGAGTGTAACGGACAAAGTTATATTAAATGTGATGAAAAATATGGCTGATAATGCCATTGGCGGTCAAAATATATAAGAAGTTCAAAGACTTCAAGTTTAATTAAGAACACGAATGTTTATATAAGTATAGTATACACAAAAACGACGTCAACATAGAAGCGGGGGACTCCCTGGGTTGACGTCGTTGTCGTGTAAGATCAAGTTAATATTATTATACATATAATGTATGATTATACAATGTGTTTTTTGGATTTTAATTCGGAAAACGTTTTTTGCTTTTTACATTGCAGGAATACTGCTAAAACTTAAGTTGGGAGTTTGACAACAGGGGCTTAAAATCGTATATTAGTGTTTAAGTGAGGTGTCGAACTTGAAGAAGATATTCATTGTTGATACAGAGGAAAAAACCATATATGCACTTCAGAATCTGTTCAGAAACAAAGGATATCAGGTTCAAGCAACGATGAATGCTAATGAGTGTGTTCCGAGAATTGTTCGGTTTAAACCAGACTTGGTACTGGCAAGTTATGATGCTTGGGGACAAACGAGTTTTGAAAAAGCACGTCGAATTGAAGCGATCACTCAAGCGGCTGTTCTGTTTTTGGTTAAAAATGTGGATGACATGTTTTTAAATGGTTTGCAGGGTCTTAAGGTCTATGCTTATCTACGTAGACCTGTTTCACTGGCTGAAGTATTCAGAACAAGCGAGTTCGCCTTAAATAGTGTTAAAAAGCTAAATTCATTACAAAGTGAACTTAGAAAACTGGAGAAATCATTAGAAAATAGAAAATTTGTTGAACGCGCTAAATTATATTTTATGTCTAAGTTTGAACTCAAGGAAGATGAAGCTTATACAAAACTAAGAAAAATGAGCATGGATCAAGGTATTCCTATCCATGAATTATGCCAATATATACTAGAAGAAATTGAGTGAAAGTCTGTACAAAGCCTGTACAGACTTTTTTAATTCACATTTAGGTACATACATCTTACCGAGGGTATAAGTAGTGTAATTTGTGAGGAGGCAGATTATGACTTCTGAATTAAGCTTTCTAGAACTTTATTATGCTTTAAATAGATGTTTGTGGAACAGGACTATTTTACATCAGAGCAAAGACTGTGATCCACTAGAACGTCAATTACATATTCTTGCTAAACATTTAAATATTCAAAATGAACAAGTGGACGCTCAATCGAACCGCGTGATTCATTATGCCCTTATCGATTCACACCCAGATGTGCTGTCATTAAAAAAATACCTTTCAAATCATTCTAACTATAAAGTTGATGGTCAATTGGATACAGACAAGATGTCGACAGATTTTCTCTTGTTAATGGCCCTTAGAGACCGCCGTGCCAAGAAACTAGAGTATGATTCCTATGCCACCATGATTTTAGATCTTGAAGGGATAAAGCTTGATGATTTGAGAATCACACTTAATAAACATCTTGAAAGTGAAATTGATCATGCAAAAAAACTGATAACAAAATATGATATGCATTTAGACAAGTGGTATTCAAGACTTAGGCAAATTGAATGTGGGCAAGCTATTAACCATATAAAACTTCTTGACCAGTTTATGCAGTACTTTCCAGAGGCTTCTGAAAACTTGGTTATTGAAAGACATGTAAGTAACCGTGCAGGATTTGCAATAGAGTTTGAGCCGAATGTGATTCATATCAATGTAAAAAACGTTAACACCTTGTTTGATATGTCTGTGTTTTTCCACCAACTTGGACATGGGTTGTCACATGCACTGGATACGTCTGTAGGTATGAAGAGGATATACTCAAATTTTTATGAAGAACTGACGGGGGTTTTAGTTGAACGCTTCCTTGGCAAAATGTTAGGTGAAAAGTCAGAGAAGTGCTTAAATGACATTCGTCGACTTCAATATGTACGTTTTAATATAGAAGCACTCTATGAACTTGATCTATGGTTTTCAACTACCAGTCCTGAAGATCTGTTTAGGGCTCATTATGAGAAAATAATTGGTAATTTGGATGAAGCGCCAATAAGTACAGTGCAAGCTCTTAGACTGTCAGAACCCCTGTATATGTATAATTATATTTTAGCTGATAGAGCTGCCAAGAAAATCATTGATGAAGGACCAGACACTCTAGAAGGATTGGCTGGTCACTTAGTTAATGAGGTGTTTAAACAAGGTGAATTAACTAAGTGGGTTAAAATTGCATTAGAATAAGGATTGCCTTTGAAGGCTTTTATGTGATAATTGATTTAATAAGGATGAAGAACATTATGTGTGATCATATGTATCAAAATGTTAGTGTTTAAGAAAGAGGTAGACGTGATTAATGATATTAAATATATGATTTGGGATTTTGACGGGACTTTGGTAGACACATACCCTGTCATGACAAAGTCATTGTTAAAGGCTTTAGGTGAAAATGGTATAATCACAACTTTTGAAGTCGTTTATAAAGAACTTAAAGTTTCACTGAGTCATGCTATTACACATTTTTCAAGCGGTAATGAAAGACTTGCAAGTGAAATACGTTTAAGGTTTGCAGAATTGGAAAGTCAAGAAGATCCAAGTGCGTATGAAGTTTTTTCTGACGCACTTTATGTTTTGAAAACACTTAAAAATGCTGGAATCACACATTTTGTTTTAACCCATAGAAATGCGACAACATATAAAATAATGGATGCTTGTGGCATGTCTCAGTTTATAGAAGATACAGTGATAAGTGACCATGGTTTTAAGAGAAAACCAGATCCAGAGGCCTTTATTTATTTACTTGAAAAACATGGTCTTGATAAAAACAAAACACTCAGTATTGGGGACCGGTTGTTTGATGTTGAGGCTGGTAAAAATGCTGGACTACAAGGATGTTTAATACTAGATGATTACAATGGTCACTTAAAAAACAAAGCAGGGATGACTGTGAAAAGTCGAATGGAAATCTTAGATAAATACAACTCAAAATAAACTTGGGACAGGATGTGGTTTGAATGAAGAGGCTTAATTTTTCAATTATACTTATAGTTATTTTGGCATTTTCCTTAGGTTTCATCGTACGAGGGCGTCAGATTACAGATCTGGAAAAGCAGGTTGTAAAGCTTAAAACCCATATTGAAGAACAAGACAAGGACCTTCAGGCGATGCAGTTAACTTTTGAAGCCTTAGAAAATGAAAAAAAGGATAAGGTACATGTCCAAGATACATACTGGTTCTGGGAAGCCTACGATTATCCATCAAGCCCTGAGGCTTTATTAAAGTCACTTGAAAACCAAAATGATTTAATTCCATTCGAAGGCGTCTTAGGGGGAACCCCTTTTATCGTGCCTGGTGAAAGTAAAATTATTGATGCATACTATGCTTATGCAATGGTTGAAGATGGCCATATGGTTGGTGGAATTATTTTACGTTATGACTTTATTAATGACAAACAAGTAGAGTGGCAGTTGGTGGATGGATGGTGGCCCAAAGTAGATTAATTGTTATTAATTTCTCAAACTTTCATCAAAAGTGTTTAATTAATTGCCCTTTGGATATGAATTCAAGTGAGGTTACTTGTGAGTATACTCTGGAGGGATAGTATGGCGCAGATTGATAAAAAGCTAAACAAAATCAGACGTGACTTTATGACAAAAGAGATAACACTGGATATAAGAGAAAATAGAATGGAGAGTCATGATTGCCTGAATCATAGTGGCAATTTTGAATTACCTGAATTACTCCTTGATGCGGTTAACAAGGGAGACGAAAAAAGCCTAGCAGAAGCTTTAAAGAACAGACAATGTATGCGTGTATATGATGCAGTATCAAATGGAAAGAGTGTAACACTATGTCGTGTGTCTGACGAGGACTATGAAGTCTTTTCTAAAAGTACATTTGATAAGTTTTATTTAAGAGGTATATGCCTAGAAGCGGTAAGCAAAGGGTATAAAAACGTTATTATAAAAGATGAAGATAGCGAACGCGTATTCAGTTCTGAGAAACTCTTAAATGATCTAAGGCGCAATGAATCGGTTGAAAAAATACTAGGTATAGACAAGCGAGAGAAACGGTCATTCGAAATAGAGTATAAAATTTAATGAGGACTATAGAGTAATAAAAAAGAATACATTATTAAAGGTACGTTCCAGGAACGTACCTTTTTGTTATTACGATTTAAATTTGTAAATGCTGCGACAAAATCTACTTGCAGTGGATAATAAGTAAAACGAATGTACTACTAATTGTTCAGAAAAAGTTAGTTGGCGAGATAAATTTTTTTATCTTTTAAGTTGTCAAAACTCAAATATCCAAGTTGTTTAAGGTCTGTAAGGACCTCTATTACTTCCTGGTCACTGTGAATACCACATAAATCTCCAATGATCAGTACGTTCGGTGACTTCCGATTATGGTAGATGTAATCACGAATAGCACGGTATGTAGAAATATGTCTTTCGGTTATTTGTACTAGGGTTTGCATGGCTACACCTCCATCAGAATTATGTATAAAACTAAAATTGAATTATTGTCTTTTTACCCCTATCTTTGTGTCAGATAAACTGGAATTTTTGAACAGGCGTTTGAGAAGACCTAAAACAGGTAAAAATTATATGAACTCTGACTAAATAAATGGAGGTAAGACATGAAAGAGATACATATATCAATACAGCATATTTTGAAGGATTTGATGATGATATTCAATCTGTTAAAAGGAAAAACAACAGAGTCGATTTTTGTAAACATTTACTCAAAAGATGGAATAACTTTAAATGCAGCTAAAGAGTTTATGACAAATATGTTTGAAAGGGAAGCCAATATTAAGGCACAAGTTGTTTCATGTCAAAAAGATATGGAGTCATTCTTAAATGAACAAAGCCCCCTTAGACCGGTCGCTCATGAAGATGAACCCCTTACTCAATACATGATATTTGATAAGTTGAGTATGGAAATGCTCCAACTTAAAAGATATCCTTTCTTATTAAAGTGGTATCAAAAGATCTGGGTATTGGCTTTAAACCCAGTGACCCTGTTTTTAACCAGTCGGTGGCGTCTCGTCTTTAACTTAATTTTTCTATATGCAACCATTTTTGCGTATGGTGTACTACCAGAGAATTCAATTATCCAGTATGCACTTGGGGAAAACTCACCACTATTAATGTTAATATGGCTGCCGTATCTGATTTTGCTTCTTGTTGATTTTAAGTACTTAACAAAGCTAAACCTCTTGATGTCTGAAATGACACGCAGACAGCAAACAGATTCTTCTAAAGGAAGAACCCAAACGATCTTGATTTTAAATCCATGTGTGTCAATGAATGAAAACAGTTATAGAAAGATCAGACACATGGCTAGGGTATTAAATGCACATCTTGTTCATTTTACTGACCAGGTAGAAAGTAAATCTTATTCCGATTTAAGTTTTGATGTCCCTGAACAAAATGAGGCTCAGCTACTAAAGTATATGGGGGTACTTTCAGGACATGCACAAGATCAAACAATAGCATCAGACAGTATTCAGGCAAGTGATGTAATTATAAGACCCATCGAAGCGGTTGTACTTGAAGCCTTTAATTCCAGTGGCTTAATGAGTTCATTTACACCGAGTACGTGTTATAAATTGGTCCTAAACTATGAGTATTTATCAAGCCGTTACCCACTCAACAAAACTGAAAAGACGCATATGGCTACAGTATTACTCAAAAAATATGCTGCACAGAACAATAGCCCCTCAATAGGATTTAACACCGGAGATGTTAACCCAGATCTAGAAAAAGTTAAAGAAGAGATTTACCCTTATTTGTAAATTTAGATTGCAATTTCGGCATTATTCTTGCCACTTGTAATTTCTGGTGGTATGATTGGAATATATACGGAGATTTTCAATCATATGGGGGATGTGTTATGTCACAGAATCTATTAAGTGGTAAACTACAAAATACGAATAAAGGTTACGGTTGGATCGGTGGTATTATAGCCGGTGTAGCTTTATTGAAAATCCCTGTTGTTGGTGTGGCACTTGGCTCTTTTTCAGTCTTTATGTTGTTAGCATCTCTTAGATCGGACGAATATAAAGCTCGGAAACTATTAAAAAAAGGCAAGTACTACTTTAATAAAGAACATTATTCATATGCCTATATGTTATTGAAAAAGGCACATGAACTGGATGATGAAAAACCTGAGATCATGCGCATGTTAATTGTATCTAATATTAAACTGAGTAAAGATCCCATTGAGTCAAGAATCCTTATGGATCAGATTACATCCAAGTGTACAAGCCATTTTTCGCAAGGTGAAATTGACACCCTCAAAGAAATGGTTATGTTGCAAAATGCCTCTTAACCGTGTGTATATTTAATAAAGAAACTAAAGAATAAAGTATAAAACCAGCCTAATTTGGCTGGTTTTTTGTATATATTTATGATGTATGTCTATGAGAAACATAATAAAATAAATAAAAAGCATGGGAGTGTAGGGAATGAACATTATTATTAGAGACATGACATCAGAGGAAGTGCCTGAGATTGCAGTCATGATTGCAAATTCAACAATGGGTGAATTATATTTTGATTCAAACTCAGATAAAATAGAAAAAATATTAGCAAATGCTAGACGTGATGAAAGGGTTCTAGTAGCTGTTGTTGAAGGTCAAGCTGTTGGATTTATATGGTATGATCTAAACGGCGTATTTAGAATTCATCCATATGTTCATTTGCACTTTGTAAGAACAGATATGCGTGGTGAGGGTGTAGGTACAAGTTTACTTGAGGCCTTTGAAGCAAATGCTTTGTCAGTGAGTGATAAAGCATTTTTAGCAGTTGCTGAGTTTAATTATAGGGCTAGTGGTCTTTATGAAAAACAGGGTTACAAGTTTGTAGGAAGTATTCCTGGACTATACAGACAAGGTGTAGCTGAAAACCTTCTTATGAAGAGTATTGAGAAATCATAGAATTGTTCCCCATTAACTTATGTGCTAGAATGTTGATGTACGTATCAAGGGGGAGTTTTCATGACTATTTTATTAGGACTTTTAGTAATATTTGCATCAAGTTGTATCCAAGGTATGACCAGTTTTGGCTTTTCATTGTTAGCAGTGCCATTGTTGGGTCTATTCATGCCACTTAACATCATTGTACCAATGCTCGTTTTATATAGTTTGGTCCTTAATTTTATGATACTCATACAAATTAAAGGGCGACCTGATTTTAAGGCGATTGGTGTAATACTATTAACTGGTATGATTGCAACACCTTTTGGGGCATACCTTTTGAAATCTGCAAATCCAGATATTTTGAAGTTCACTGTTGGTGTGATCATATTCATTTCTGGTATCTTCATGTATAAAGGCTTTAAGCTGGATATGCGCAACAAAACCTTTTCTTTTTTAACAACTGGGTTCTTAAGTGGATTGCTGAATGGTTCCATTTCAATGAGTGGCCCTCCTGTTATTCTATTCATGACAAATGAAGGGGTTGAGAAAAAACAATTTAGAACAAATCTTACGACATATTTTTTCATATTAAATGTCGTCACAGTGGGTGTGTTTTATCTTAATGGTCAATTAGGTGCTGATGTACTTAAAGTTTCAGCTAGTTTATTACCTGGACTACTTATAGGGGTAACGTCTGGTGTCTTTCTTGGTAACAAAACCAAAGAAGATAGCTTTAGAAGTGTTACCATCCTTTTAATTATGGCTATGGGATTACTTTCTATTGTGTCATCTAATCCTCAAAGCTGGATGTTTTCTTGATTATTTTGCCTTTTAATTTTAAAAATGAACTTTAGTTTATAAAGTGATGCTCTATGGAGTGTCACTTTTTTAATTTTCTGATTATTCTAAGTAAAAATATGGTATTATCAATTTGAACGGGAAAAATTACCAAAGGGGGATAATATGAAGAGTAGACAAAAGAAATCGGTATTATCAGTATTACTTGTATTTGTTTTATTGTTTGGACAGATGACCAGTTTTGCAGGTGAAGACTTGGTCACACGTTCGGAAGCAGAGGACAAGTATAAATGGGATCTTACAGATATTTATGCAACAAAAGATGCATTTATGAAAGATGTTGAAAGAGTTGAGAACAGGTTGTCAGAGTATGATAGTTTTGTAGGAAAGTTAAACTCTGTAGAAGCATTGGTGGATTTATTTGAGTTAGATGAAGATGTTTCAAGAAAACTCATTAAAGCATATGTATATGCGAATCTAACCTTGGATCTGGATCAGACCAACAACGAAGCTGTGGAAATGTCATCCATAACAGGTAGCCTATACGGTAAATACGTTGCGGCCCAGTCTTTTGTTGAACCAGAAATACTTGAACTTGATGAAGCAACCTTAAGAAAATTTGCAGCTGACGAACGTCTTAAAAATGAAAAAATGTATTTAGAAGGTCTTTTAAGTCAAAAAGAACACATACTATCAAAAGAAGAAGAAAAGCTATTGTCACTGGCAACGGAAATGGCAGGCTCACCTAAAAACGTGTTTGATAAAGTGACAATTGCTGACAAAGAAAAGGTGATGATCACAAACAAAGAGGGTGAAGAAGTAGAACTTACATCCGGATTATTTAGTCAAATCCTAGAAGATGATGACAGAGCTTACAGAGAAAACGCTGCAGCACTACGTTTCAGTGTATATGAAAAAGTGAACAACACGCTTGCAGCAACTTACGAAGCTGAAATAAAGAAAAATGTATTTTTCTCTAAAGCACGTGGGTTTAACAGTTCAATTGAAGCAGCTTTAAACTCTGAAACTATTCCACAATCTGTTTATGATAGTTTAGTTGAGTCAGTTAACGAGAACCTAGAGTATTTACATAAGTACTATACAGTTAGAAAAAAAGCACTGGGATACGATGATTTATTCTATTATGATGCATATATTCCGCTAACAGATGAGTACCGTATGGAAATTTCATTTGACGAAGCTAGTGCCTTGATTGCAACTGCGGTTGAACCTCTAGGTTCAAAGTATGTATCTGATTTTAACAGGGGTATTGAAGACCGATGGGTAGATGCTTATGAAGATGATAACAAATATACTGGTGGGTATCAGTGGGGTACATATGATACACACCCATTCATATTAATGAACTATGATGACACATTAAATAGCGCATTAACCCTTGCTCACGAAATGGGTCATGCCCTAAATTCCAAGTATTCTGATGAAACCCAACCTTATGCAATGGCTGATTATCCGATCTTTACAGCTGAAGTAGCATCCACTGTAAACGAACTTTTAGTTATGGACCATTTAATCAAAAATGCTAAGAATGACGAAGAAAAATTATACTTAGTTAATAAACAAATTGATAATATTAGAGGCACTGTTTTTGTTCAGGTTATGTTCTCGGAGTTTGAAAAACGTGCACATGAAATGGTAGAAGCTGGTGAACCAATCTCACCTGACGTGCTAAATGACTTATGGATGGAACTACTAGTTAAGTATTTTGGTCCAGACTACACAACTTTGGACTATCAAAAATATGGTTGGTCAAGAATTCCACACTTCTACATGAATTTCTATGTTTATAAGTACGCGACTTCTATGTCTGCTGCATACTCCATAGTGAACCGTATTACATCTAATGAAGAAAATGCAGTTGAAGACTACTTAACATTCTTAGGTGCAGGTGGTTCAGATGACCCAATTAGTATTCTTAAAGCAACGGGTGTTGATATGAATAGTTCCGAACCAGTAGATTCAATCTTAACTTATTTTGGTGAGTTAGTGAATGAACTTGAAATGTTATTAGATAAGAAAGCGGAGATGGCAGATCAAACTATGATTTATGTAGTTCAACCTGGGGATGTATTATGGAAGATTGCTGATAGCTACAATACTACTTGGGAGACCATTGCAAGCTTAAATGGATTAGAAGATGCGAGTATCTTGTATTCAGGAATGGAGTTAACCATACCAGCCAGATAATTTACTTGATCCAGATAAAAACAAGCAGAAATAGTGAAATTTCTGTAAACGTATACTTAAACTATTGAAATCACCTCAAATCATCTATAAAATATGATTTGAGGTGATTTATTATGCCATTTACTCCAGCACATGCAGCCGTAAGTTTACCATTTATTCGTAGAATGAGAGCAATAAGCGTTTTTGGCTTGGTTCTCGGTTCAATGGCACCTGATTTTGAGTACTTTATTCGTCTAAAACCCATGTCTATGGGTGGTCATGCCATAGTGGGGATGTTTTTATTAAACTTACCCCTTTGTTTGTTGTTAGCAGTTCTTTACTTAAATGTATTAGAAGATGGATTGATTCAACTTTTGCCAGAATTTATTGCAAAGAAATGGCCTAGGTTTGGACGGAGTGTCAAAAGCTATGCCATTGCTGAATGGATCAATTTTATATTTTGGACTTTAGTTGGTATGTTAACCCATATTACTTGGGATGCGTTTACACATTCTACAGGTATGGGTGTTCAGTTATTACCTGTTTTAAACTCAGTGATCCAAATGGGTCCTCTTGAAGCACCAGTATACAAGTTTCTTCAGCACGGGAGTACACTTATTGGATTGAGCGCACTTACCATTCATATACTCCTAAGAAAAAGTAGAAGACGTATGCCTCAACCTGTTGAAAATCTTACAAAACTGAGGTTAATATTCTTTGGTATAATTGTTGCTTTAGGCCTTGTACGTTTTATCATATTTAAGACACCAAATTTAGATGCAATTGGTGAATGGGTTGTTTCTTTAATTAGTTATAGCTTTATATCTTGGACTGCTATTTCACTTCTTATTAAGAAGAACGCTTATCGAGCAATTCAAGAATTTCTTGCCAATTAACATTTTTTTCAACCATAAGGACGGTTAGGTGATAAAGCAAGTCACCAATTTCACCTGTGAGAGAATCTTTGTCCTCGGACAAGGAAGCTATTATGATTTCTGCAGATTCTTCACCGACTTTTTTTAGAATTTTGCCAAGCCCTGCATCTTGAAGGTAGTTGGTATAAGAACCTTCAACAGGGTTAGATTTTCTATTTTCGACTGTTTCATAAAGATCTTCTAATGTACGCTTCGATTGAGGTGTACATTTTTTTTCTTTAACTTGTCTTGAGTTACTAGGAACAGCCTTAGACTCTGACTCAAAAAGTGGTGTATAAAAACAGCTAACCTTTCCGGTATGGCAGGTTGGTCCAGCTGGAAGGGCTTGAATTAATAGGGTGTCTAGGTCACAGTCTATGGACATACTTTCTAAAGCCAATGTGTTTCCAGATGATTCACCTTTAGTCCAAAGTGTTTGACGGCTTCTAGAGAAGAACGTCACAAAACCTGTCTTTATTGTTTTTTCAAGTGATTCTTCGTTCATGTATCCAAGCATAAGGACTTCAAGAGTCTCTGCATCTTGTATAACTGCTGGGATAAGTCCATTTCTATCCCATTTTATATTTAATGTCATGTTACTTCCTCATTTCTAGCTGGCATTATTTCAATCGCATTGGGATACCTTTAAACGAAAGGTACTCTTTTAAATCAGGGATGTCTATTTCTCCATAGTGGAAAACGGATGCTGCAAGTGCTCCATCGGCCCCAGCTTCAAAGGCATCTGAAAAGTGTTTTTTTAATCCAGCGCCTCCGGAGGCGATTATTGGTACATTCACTGCATTTGATATTTGATCAATGATACTTAGATCGTATCCACTTTTGACCCCGTCTTCGTCAATGGAGTTGATTACAATTTCACCAGCCCCAAGAGCAACCCCTTTCTTTGCCCATTCTACTGCGTCAAGACCTGTGTTTTTGCGTCCACCATGGGTTACGATTTTCCATCCGTCTTCCGTACGTTTAACGTCCATAGAAAGCACAACACATTGTGCGCCAAACTTTAGAGCAGCTCGCCTTATTAGATCAGGGTCAGCTACAGCAGCAGAGTTAACAGAAACTTTGTCTGCACCAGCGTTTAAGACTGCAGTGAAGTCATCTAGAGTTCTAATTCCGCCACCAATCATAAAGGGTATATTTATAGCCTTTGCGACATCTTTTACAATGTCTAAGAAGATGTTTCGTTCCTCGTGAGTTGCTGTGATGTCATAGAAAACAAGTTCGTCAGCCCCTTGTTTAGCATATCGTTGAGCCAAATAAACAGGATCTTCAACTTGTTTAATTGATTTAAATTTTGTCCCTTTAACAACAAGCCCATCTTTTACATCGAGACATGGAATGATTCTTTTACATAACATGGTATTATCCTTTCAAATCCTGTGATATGTTTCCAAGGTCAATGGCACCTTCATAAAGTGCTTTACCGACAATTGCATCTGTAATCCCCGATGCCATAAGTTCTTTGAGGTCCCTTTCAGAAGAGACGCCACCTGAAGCGATTACAGTGCCATTAAAGACTTGATTTGCCTTAATTAAAGCGGGTAGATTTGGGCCAATCATGGCACCATCTCTAGAAATATCCGTATAAACAACTGTTTGGACGCCTATATCATTTAGAATTTCAAAAAATGTCACTGCGCTTGTTGTAGATGCATTTACCCAACCGTCTGTTGTGACGTATCCATCTTTTGCATCAACAGAAACAACTATTTTGCTTCCATACTCTTTAACAAGTTCTTTCAAAAGCTCTTGGTTATTAATAGCCATTGTTCCTACGATAACACGTTCAAAACCTGCATCTAAGTATGTTTTCACGTCTGTTAGTTTACGAACTCCTCCGCCAACTTGAAGGGGGAGTTTAGTAATTTTGCGAATGTTAAGAATGGCTTCTCTAGCGGATTCCTTACCTGTAAATGCACCATCCAGATCTACAAGATGTAAGCGTTTCGCACCTTGATCGATCCAGGTCTGGGCCATTTTCGCCGGATCATCACCATATTCAGTAACTTGGTCCGCTTGACCTTGATACAGTCGTACACACTTGCCATTTTTTATATCAATTGCTGGGTATATTTTCAATTTGTCCTCCTAAGCTGTGGGATTATTCATAACGTCTATAAAACTTTTGAGTAAAGCTTCACCAGCAGCTCCACTTTTTTCAGGGTGAAACTGCATGCCAAACATATTATCTTTTCTTAGTGTTGCTGGGACTTTTACACCGTAGTCAGCAACTTGCAATACGTCTTCGTCACAGTAGTCAGTAAGATAGTATGAGTGTACAAAATAGGCATAGGATGGTTGAGGAAGTTGGTCCACTAAAGGATCTTTATTGACTTGTTCAAGTTCATTCCAACCCATGTGTGGGACTTTTAATGGAACTTCTAACTTTTTAATTTTACCTTTAAATACACCCAGGCCTTTAGTTTGGCCATCTTCAAAACTCTCTTCACACATGAGTTGCATGCCTAAACAGATTCCCAAAGTGGGTTTGTTAGCATAAACGCGTTCCATAACGATTTTGTCTAGTCCTGAGTCTAGCAGACTCTGCATAGCGTCTTTAAAAGCACCAACACCAGGGAGAACAGCCCCGCTTGCAGAAAGTATGATCTTGGGATTAGATGTTACGATTGAATCTATACCCAAACGTTCAAAAGCATTTTTGACATTGAGAATATTACCAACGCCGTAATCAATTATTGCTATCATGTTATCCTCCGATTTTGATTTATAGTGAGCCTTTTGTTGAAGGAATCATTGCTGACTGGGATGAATCAATAATGGTTATTGCGGATTTAATAGATCTTGCAAAACCTTTGAATGCACCTTCTAACATATGGTGTGTGTTTCCATCTTCCAAACTTTTTATATGGAGGGTCAACCCAGAAGAACGAGAAAACCCATTAAAGAACTCATAGATAGATTCAGTCTCAAGTGTACCAAGGCGCTGCGTTTTAAGGGGGAGCGTGTATTTTAGAAAACTCCTGCCACTGAAGTCTAAGGCAACTAATACTAAACATTCATCCATAGGAGTTATGGTATCAGCGTAGCGGGCAATGCCTTTTTTGTCCCCAAGGGCTACTTTAAACGCCTCACCTAGGGCGATACCAACATCTTCAACTGTGTGGTGACAGTCAATATGCAGGTCCCCTTTACAAGTTAGTTTTATATCTACACCACTGTGTTTTGAGACCTGTTCGATCATATGGTCCAAAAAACCAATACCTGTGTCTATGTCATATCGTCCACGTCCATCTAAGTCGATGAATACATTAATAGAGGTCTCATTGGTTTTTCTGTTTACTTCACCTGTCCGTGAAGGGCCTATTACATCATTCATTGTGATACAACCTTTCTAATTACCTCAAACACAAGTGAGTTGGTTTTCTTCTGGGTGACTGCAAATCGTAAACAGTCATTTAAGTTTTCATCGTGTTCAAAAATCCGTACTTGATAGCCTTCTTGTGACAGTGCATTGTAAATATTTCGGGCAAGCGGTGTACGTATTAGAATATAGTTTCCGTAAGAGGGGAAGACCTCTATTTTTTTACCTGCATCTTGGAGTTTTGAAAGTTCACCATATATGCGCATTCTTTCATGTCGGATGTCTCTAACAACGTCCTCCAGTACATCTTTGTTCTCAAGTAGAACCACAGCAGATTCTTGAGCAATTGTGGATAGGTTGTAAGGCATTTTGGCTTTGTTCATATGTTGAATGACTTGTTGGGAGGCAATGCCATAACCTACTCGTAGGGCAGCTGCACCAAATGCTTTTGACAATGTTCTCATAATGATAACCTTGTCTTTGTTGTAGTTCTTTCCGACCAAGCTGACTTGGGAGAACTCTGAGTAGGCTTCATCAACAACAACAATTCCAGGGACTTCATTAATAATTCTGTTTAAATCCCATTCAGAAAAAATGTAACCAGTTGGATTGTTTGGATTACAGATAAATGTAATGGCAGCACGGTTATCCTTAGCAGTTTTAATAAGTTCATCAATGTCAGGTGACAAATCTTTCTTAGGATTGACTGGGCAAAGTTTACATCCACGTAGTTCTGACATAAGGGTATATTCAACAAAAGTTGGGCTATGAATTACAATGGCATCCCCGGCGTTTGAGAAGCTTTCATATATTATTTTTATGAGTTCATCAGAGCCATTGGTGCATATAATTTCTTTTTCATCCACCCCCGTGTAAGTGGACAAGTTTTGTTTTAGCTCTTTGGCATCAGGGTCAGGATATTCTTGAAGATCCAAATTCATAAGTCTCTTAAAAAGTTGCTCTTTAATTTCAGGTAGAGGATTATACCAGTTTTCATTTGCATGTAGTCTGATTGAGTCCATCATGAACACCTCACTTTCACAGCATTTGCGTGGGCTGTTAAACCTTCAAGATTTGCAAATACTTGAAGATCGGTGGAGACTTTATTGAGTGCTGATTCTGAGAATGACAAGTAACTTGGTCTTTTTATAAAATCATAAACACCGAGGGGAGATGCATATCTCGCTGCACCACTGGTTGGTAAGGTGTGGTTTGGTCCAGCCATATAATCGCCTAGTGTTTCTGGGGTAAAAGCTCCTAAAAATACTGACCCAGCATTTTTCACCTTATCTAGATATGGATATGGATCATTTATTTGCAACTCTAAGTGTTCAGGTGCAAGTATGTTTGACAAGTCAAAGGCCTGGTCTAAGTTTTCTACTATATATGCCTTTGCATACTTTAAGCTCTCCATTAAAATTTTGTTTCGAGATAGGCGTTCCGTTTGTTTTACCAGTTCAATGGCAACTTGTTCAGCAAGGCGAACCGAGGGGGTAACTAAGATCATTCCAGCGCGTTCATCGTGTTCACCTTGGGCTAAAAGGTCAGCTGCAATCCAACTTGGGTTTGCATCGTCATCGGCTATGACAAGGACTTCACTTGGTCCAGCAATCATATCAATATCGACGAGTCCATAAACCTGTCGTTTTGCTTCAGCAACATATATATTTCCAGGACCGACAATCTTATCTACAGCAGCAATACTATCTGTTCCCATAGCTGCTGCTCCAATAGCCTGTGCGCCACCAATCTTATAAACTTCTTCAATGCCAAGAACTTTAGCTGCAGCCAGCACGCCGTCGTTAACTTTTCCGTTAGCATCCGCTGGGGTTAAAATTGCAATACGCTCAACCCCCGCAATCTGAGCTGGAATTGCATTCATTAGAACTGACGACGGATATGCTGCTTTGCCACCAGGTACATAAAGAGCAACAGATTCGAGGGGACGTACAAGTTGTCCCATTTTTTGCCCGTTTTCAGGTTCAATTTCCCATGACTTAGGCAATTGATTAATGTGGAATCTCTCGATGTTTTCTCTTGATTTCTGTAAGATATTTATAAAGTCTGATGGAACAGCCTTATAAGCCAAATCCATTTCATCATTAGAAACTTGCAAAGGTTGGGGCTTAAAGCCATCGAATTTTTGTGTATAACGAATAACTGCATCGTCGCCGTTATTTTTAACATCTCCTAAGATTTCTGTGACCGTATCAATGACTGATTTCTCTGGGAGAAAATTTTGTGAAAGTTCTTTTTTTACCCTAATGAAGTCTTTTTCTTTTAATTGTTCAATGATCATGCTGAAACCTCCGTTATGAGTTGTGCTTTTAAAGTGTCCATAAATTTAATAATTGGCTCAGTATTTGTTTTGTACTTAATTTTGTTAGCAATGAGACGTGAGCTAATAGGCTTAATACTTTCAATGACTTCTAAATTGTTATCTTTTAATGTTCGGCCGGTTTCAACAATATCAATGATGCAATCTGACAGACCAACGATTGGGCCAAGTTCAACTGAACCTTCAAGTGGTATAACTTGTCCCTCAATACCTTTACTTTTCATAAATGCATATGACTGGCTTGGATATTTACTTGCTATCTTTAGGTAAGGGATTTTATTGTAGTCAAAGTCAGAAAAAGCAGCGAGACATAAATCACATTTTCCAATTTGTAGGTCCATAAGTTCGTATATTTGGTATGTTTTTTCGTCTATAACATCTTTGCCAACAATTCCTACATCCACAACACCCAGTTCTACATAGGTAGGGACATCGGCTGATTTAACAAATAACATATCAATTGTTTTATCTTGGTCAGAAATACGTAAGCTACGCCCTGGGTCGTCAGGGAGTTTATAACCAGCATTTTTCAATGCTTTGAGAGTTTGTTTAGCAACTCGTCCTTTTGCTACTGCAATCTTTAGCTGATTAGTGGATTGAACTTGGGGCATATTGATCTTCCACCTTTCTAATAAACTGTTCAAATGTTGACCTACTGAAAGTGTTCATACGCTGGTTCATAATTTCTAGCTGTCCATCAGAAATTTTCAAAACTTCTTCAACATCTGCAGGTATATCTGAGTTAGAATAACTAGCTGTTTCATTTGTCGTTACGACATATCCCATTTCTCTAAGAAGGTCAGAAAGTTTAAAAGCGTTTTTACGATCCGTGTTGTTATAGTAAATTGCAAAATCTTTTGAGTAAAAGCTAGATTTTCTTTCTTGTTTCATTTCAATCACCTCATTAATTTCATTTAAGTAAAGTGCGATACCGCACGCCGATAATCCATAACCAAAAGCATTGTCATATCTGCCACCAGCTGCTAGAACTTGTCCACTGTCGGCTGTATAAATCTTGTAGATGGTGTCAGTGTAGTAGCTATAGCTGTTTGTAAACGAAAAGTCTACTTTAATTGAACTTGGGTCAAGTCCGTAATCAGTCAAAGCATTGTATAAAGCTTCAATACGTTCAATCGCCTTTTGTGCTGGTTCAGTTAAAAGGAGTTCTTTCGCCTTATTTATTGTGGGTCTTGGTTGACCGAACAGTTGGGGAAGTATAGAAAAAGCTTCCCTTTGAGTGTCCGATAAATTAAGTGTTTCCATATAGTCTGAGAGCTCAGGTAAGTTTTTAGAGTCGATGAGTGCTCTGAGTTGGCTTTTGTCCTGGTTTGTGATCTTACATGAACTTAGCAATATTTCTGTGAAGTTGATATTACCCAAGTCGATCATTATTTTACCGATGCCACTTTGCTCAAGGACCTTACAGGCAACCCGGATGGCTTCTGCTTCACTTAAAATACTTTTTGAATCGTAGATTTCTATGCCGCACTGCAGGCTTTCTACTGTTTTTCCACTATTTGCTTTCCAGTTGAGTTTACTTGTTGAATAAGCGTACTTTTGTGTGACTTGACCAGTTCTTTTGTTTTGTGATGCCAGTTGCGTTACAAAATGAGTGGGGTCCGATTTTACTGTGTAAATATTGCCATCTGGTCCTGTATACTTAACACTCCGTTTTAAGGCATCTGGATAAAAATCAGTTAAATCATTATAAGAAGTTATGCTTCCAGGAATAATGGATGTATAACCATACAGTTTTGAAACTGTTTTGAATATTTCGGTAATTGCATCTATACGGGTAAATGCGTCGATGGAATAGGCTATTGGCATTGTGATCCTCCTCTAATTTTGTGATAATATGTCTTGTTTTTTTGTAGTTCATTTTATGAATGCATTAAAAAAGCCGTATGGACTATACGTCCATACGGCTTACCGTTACCGGTTTCACCATTAGACGCAAGCTCTAAACACGACATGTAGAGCTTGCATCTAATGAATTATATTCATTAAAATTTACAAACTCTTGGTCAATGGTGATGATGATGAAGTTGTACAAAAATAGTATTGGCTAGGAAATTCATATTTATGCACCTCGAATAGTTTTTTTGAATCATATCATGTATATTTAACCTCTGTCAATAATAAATTAAAAATAATTCATAAATATTGATTCATTCATAGGGTATATAGATTAAAAATAAAGATAGAAATTGATTTTTAGAGAAATTTCGAATTCTGAATGGATTTTTCTAAAGGTTGGAGGAATATTCTGTCTGCTTTGGCAGTATCGTGGTATAATGCATAGTGGACACAGGAGGGGTAACATGGGTAAACGAATTTTAGTTGTCGATGATGCTATGTTTATGAGAAAAATGCTTGGTGATATTTTAAGAGCAGCAGGTCATGACGTTGTAGGGGAAGCTGAAAATGGTAAAGAAGCTTACGCTAAATATAAAGAATTGGAACCTGATTTAGTCACAATGGATATAACTATGCCGGTTTGTAATGGTATTGATGGTGTTAAGTTAATTACAGATGATTATCCAGGAGCAGTTATTTTAATGGTGAGCGCCATGGGACAGGAAAACATGGTTATTGATTCTGTTAAAAATGGAGCTAAAGGATTTATTGTAAAACCATTTGAGCGTGATAAAATTCTTACTACAATAGCTAGATTGGCGAAATAAAAAATGACTAAAAAGGCGTATTCCTAAGGGAATACGCCTTTTTTATATTAGATTTATTAGCTCCTAAATGGATCATTATATTGAATACTGGTAATGGTAATAGCCATTTCAGTCATTAAATCTATTACATCTAAATCCTCAAGTTTGACACCTTCTTTTAAGACCTTCACACGTGGTCGAAGAGGGTAGTTGGGATTAACAAGATCTACAACAGCCACTTGGTGGTTACTTAAGTTAACGAGAGTTCCTTCTGGGTAAGGGATGACCTTTCTAGCAAACACTTCAGCCATGTGGAAATCAAAGTGTGTACCAGCCGCACCCATAATGTACTCTATGGCTTCATTTGGAGGAAGTGCCATAGAATTTGGTGTATCAGACGTCATTGCATCATAACAATCAGCGATGGCTACAATTCTCGAAAAACGGTGAATATGTTCACCGGACATGCCTCTTGGATATCCAGTGCCGTCAAACTTTTCATGATGTTGAAGGGCAACAACTTTTGACGCACTATTAACACCATAATGTTCTTTCAAATAGTCATAACCCAGTTGTGTATGTTCTTTGATTTTAATCATTTCTTCTTCAGAATAGTTACCACGTTTATTTACAACTGATTTTGGCAAAAATGCTTTACCAATATCATGCATTAACGCACCAAAGAAGAGGGGATACAGGTCATCTTTTCTTAGTTTCAGCTCTATACCCAAAATGAGTGAAAGAATGGCTGTGTTTAAGGAGTGTTGATATGTGTACGTATCTATGTTTTTTATATCTACAAGATTGATCATAATATTTCGATTTGAAGTCATTTCTTCAACGATAAATTTGGACATGTGTTTCAGATTGTCCATGTATTTTTCCATACCTGTGACCAAGAGTCTTTTGTTTAAGTTAAGATCTGAATTTTTTGCCCTTAAATTAGATCTTTCAATGTTTTCAAAAGTTTCTTTAATAGCCAGAACTGTTTTTTGTCTAACTTCAGGTTTAATAATGTCATTTATTTCTTGGTCACTATATTCATCGTCAATATATACAGATAAAACATTATTTTCTTCTACTCTTTTGATCAGGGATTCGTTTAAGACAACCCCTTTTTTAAGAAGTACAGTACCTTTAGAATTCATAAGGTCTTTAGCTAGTGCAGTTCCATCAACCACACACCCAATTGGAACTAATCTCATATTTTCACCTTTCAATCTATGTGAAGTATCATATTTATTATTTATTGATTCCCAATTATTATATCATCAACAAAGAGGATATCCAATTATGTCGTTTAAAAGTCTAAAAGTGTAATTTCGAGTATGTAGTTTTAATAGTAACCACTTTGAAAAGACTAAGAAAATTAAGTGTGCTATAATGATGGTGTTTGAATGAAGGCTAATTAATGGAGGCATCATCATGGATAATAGACAACTAAAAAACTTAGGCTTAGTAATACTCTTACCTATTTTATTTGCTGGATTTGGTTACTTTGGAATGAAAGTGTTTTTATCGGGATCAGGTCCAAAAACCGTTATGCCTGAAAAAAATAATACATCAATCGTAACAGATGTGGCATCTAATACTGAAGTAGAGACGGACACGCAAGTTGAAGCAGACGCTCAAACTGGTAGGGACAAATCTCAAAGTCAAGAATCTAAAAATTCAAATGAAGGTTCAAATGAAGCTTCGAATAAAGCTTCGAGTGAGACTTCGAATAAACAAGATGAACCTGCAACATCGACTCAATCTAAACCATCTACAGCAAATCAGGCTCAAAGTTCGAATGTTGTTACGGATGAATCTGAAACTCAATCGATAGCAATGGAAACGTACGAGTTCCCAAGTGTGAATTTTTTTAGTCTTCAAGTAGGCAGTTATTCATCTTTAAGTAATGCTCAGAAACATGTTGAAGCCCTTAAAAATGAAAATATCGAGTCATATGTCTTCCACGGTAATAACTATAAAGTAATGGCCGGTGTTAATTCTACAAGAGAAGGTGTAGATCTTCTTAAAAGTTTAGTAGAAGAAACTATTCCAGATGCATTTGTTAAAGGACTCGTAATTGTCCCAGATACTTTGAAATATGAAAAAGGTAGTGATGGTGAAAAAGCCTTTGGTGAAATCGTCTCCGCATATAATAATAGGATAAACAATCATATTGTATTTTTGTCTAGTTTAAATACTGGGGAAGAATCCTCATATGATGTATACCTTCAAAATGATTTAAAAAGTATAGAAGAAATATCAGATTTAATAATAGCTTATAATGGAAATAAAAGTTTTAAAAACGCATTATCTAATTTGGAGAAAATTTTGAATGATACAGATCAAAAAGTTCGACAAAATATTAACGGCGAAAAACTGACGTTTAGTATTTTTGACCTTTATGTCGGAGAGATAATGTCATATAACAAGATTAATTAATACATAATATGGATAAAGTGACAGCTAGGGATAGCTGTCATTTTAATGTACTTGAATTATTTAGCAATCATGAAAGTTTGGTGTAATGCCTAAAAAATTATAATCTAATTTGTAATTTAACCTTTTAATCATGGGTGAAAAAACTGTACAATAAGAATGTTAGGAATTTATCAAACTTTTTGACAATTAAATACTCTGTTATTCATTTAACACAATAAGCGCCTCTACATAAGTTTTTTCAATGCTTACACGATAATTTGTGATTGACTTGATAGCGATATGTAGTAAAATAATTAGAGGTGCTATGCAAAAAATTGAGTTGTGTATACAGTATTCTTAACACAGAAAACGTTTGCAATAGCCCTGTTTGATAAGATTTGAGATGTTACAAAAATTCTTTTAAATCTTTGTCAAAAATGCTATTTCATAAAATGAAGTTGAGTTAATTCTAATTACTAAACTTCATTTATAAGAATTTATTATGTGTATTTTGTTGTGTGTTACCCAATTGTTGGGTGTTGTGAGTTAGAGGCAATTCAATTCGTATTGATTGCTTCGGCTTGAATTTTTAAGTTCAGGCTAGTGTTCAAAGTTAAAGGGGTGAACTATCATGGGTCTACTGTCTTTTATAGGTGGGATTCATCCTCCGCATGCTAAAAAAGCGTCGGAAAAGAAAGCGATTATACGTGCGGTTGAGCCGAAAATCGTTAGAATTCCATTAAGACAGCACATCGGTGCACCATGTGATCCAACCGTCGCAAAAGGGGATTACGTAAAGGTGGGCCAAGAGATCGGAGAAGTTTCTTCTTTCGTCTGTGCTCCAGTGCACAGTTCTGTATCAGGTACAGTCTTAGACATTAAAAAGATTGACGTACTTGGGGGTCAGGACACGTGTATTATCATCGAGTCAGATGGCAAGAATGAGCTTCATGAGTCAGTACAGCCAAAAGGCGATATTGATTCACTAGAGCCTAAGCAGATCATCGAGATCATTCGAAATGCAGGTATCGTTGGCATGGGTGGGGCTGGTTTCCCAACACATGTTAAATTATCTCCTCCACCGGAAAAGACGATTGATTCAATCATTCTTAATGGTGCTGAGTGTGAGCCTTACCTGACTGCTGACCACAGACTAATGCTGGAATCTCCAGAGAAGGTTGTTTATGGTCTTAAGGCGATTATGAAGGCTGTTGGTGTGACTAAAGGTTACATCGGGATTGAAGACAACAAACCAGACGCTATTGCAGCAATGAAGACAGCTGCAAATGGGGAATCTGGTATTGAAGTTGTTGGACTACATACTAAGTATCCTCAGGGTGCTGAAAAACAGCTTATTTATGCATGTACAAAGCGCGAAGTACCATCTGGTGGTCTTCCAATGGATGCTGGCGCTGTTGTAAATAACGTCGCAACTGCTGCGGCTGTTGCAGATGCAATTCAACTTGGTATGCCAAGTGTAGAAAGAATTTGTACTGTAACGGGTGCAGGAATCACAGATCCTCAAAACCTACTTATTAAAGTAGGAACTGAGTTATCTGAGATCGTAGAACAGTGTGGTGGTTACAAGGGTACTCCAGGTAAAATTATCCTTGGGGGTCCAATGATGGGTATCGCTACGCATATTGACGCAATCCCTTCTACTAAAACGACTTCTGGTGTACTAGTATTCACACCTGAAGAAGCAAGACTTCCAGAAGCAGTTAATTGTATTAAGTGTGGTAAGTGTGTAGACATCTGTCCTGCATTCCTTCAACCAGCAGCGCTTAGTGCATACTGTCTAAAAGGACTTAACGAGCATGCTGAGAAGAACAATGTGCTTGATTGTATCGAATGTGGTTCATGTTCATTCGTCTGTCCTTCAAAGCGTCCACTTCTTCACTCAATTAGAGTTGGTAAGCGTGAAGTAATGGCTGCACGCAGAAAGTCGAAATAGTAGGAGGTTAATTCGATGGAACAAAAGTTGATAGTATCATCATCTCCTCATATTCGATCTAAAGATTCTGTAAACTCTATTATGAGAGATGTTTTTATTGCCCTTACACCCGCAACGGTATGGGGTATTGCTAAGTTTGGCGTAAATGCCTTTATGGTAGTTGCTGTTGCAATTATCGCCGCAATGGTTACTGAAGCTGCAATTCAAAAGATGCGTGGCGTTCCAGTTACTGTGTCTGATTGGTCAGCAGCTCTAACAGGTTTATTACTTGCTATGAACCTACCTGCTTCTGCACCATGGTGGATACCAGTAATAGGTAGTATTTTTGCCATTGCCATTGTAAAACAAGCATTTGGTGGCCTTGGTCATAACTTTATGAACCCTGCTTTAGCTGCCCGTGCAATGCTTATGGCATCATGGCCAGTACGTATGACTGCATGGACTGCTCCAAATGGTCCTGCTGTTGGAGTAGATGCAGTTTCTACAGCTACACCACTTGCAATTTTAAAAGATTCGTTCTCGTTTGATATGGCAGCGGCAGTAAGCAGTAGCTCACCTTACATTCCAGAACTTAAAGATGTCTTTATTGGTAACATCGCAGGATGTATTGGTGAAGTATCTGCAGGTCTACTAATTTTAGGTGGCCTATATCTAATGTACAGAAAAGTAATCACGTGGAGAATTCCAACAATCTATATTGGTACTGTTGCAGTACTGACTATGATTTTAGGTGGTTTCGACCTGAATCTAACTTTATATCATCTATTCACAGGTGGCTTAATGTTAGGTGCTTTCTTCATGGCAACAGATTATGCTTCATCACCAATCAATCCTAGAGGTCAAATGATCTTTGCATTTGGCTGTGGTCTATTAACAACAGTTATTCGTTTTTATGGCGGATATCCAGAAGGTGTATCTTATTCAATCCTTCTAATGAATGTTGCTGCACCACTAATTGAGAAGTACTCTGGTCCTCGCGTGTTTGGAGGTGGCAAATAATGAAACTAGATATGAAAGAGATTATTAAACTGGGTTTAAATCTACTTCTAATCTGTGCCGTTTCTGCTACTTTACTTGCATTCACGAACGGTGCGACTATTGATAAAATTATGGAACAACGTGCAATTGCTAGTGAGAATGACCGTAAAGCGGTTCTTCCAGCTGCAGAGGTATTTAAGCCAATGGATGAAGCTCAATATGCTGAACTTAGCGGTCAGTTTGACAAGCTAATGGAAGTATATGTGGGGTATACTGGCGAAACCATTGTTGGTTATGTAATTAAAACTGCTCCTGGCGGTTACGGTGGTCCAATTGAGATCACGACAGGCCTTGATAACGATGGTGTAGTTGGTGGTGTCCGAATGGGTTCTAATCATCAAGAGACACCAGGTCTAGGTGCAGCTGCTGCTCTACCTGGCTTCTATGAACAATACAATGGTATGGACGCTCTTGCGGGTATCACTGTTGTAAAGGCTAATCCTGTTGATAACCAAATTCTTGCAATCTCGGGTGCGACAATTACATCTGATGCAATGACTGATGGTGTTAATATGGCTACTGAAGTATTCAAGAGTATTGCTAAATAGGGGGTGACGAAGTGAAGCTCAAGCTTATAACAAATGGTTTGTTTAAGGACAATCCTGTATTTTATCAAATGCTGGGTATGTGTCCAACACTGGCTGTAACGACGTCAGCCGAAAATGGCATGGGTATGGGACTAGCTACAACAGCCGTTCTTGTCCTTGCTAACATCGTAATTTCAATGATGAGAAACTTCATCCCAAGTAAAATCCGTATTCCAGCGTTTATCGTTGTTATAGCAACATTTGTAACAATCGTTGGTATGGTTATGGAAGGTTTTGTACCAGCACTGTTTGCATCTCTTGGTCTATTTATTCCACTGATTGTTGTAAATTGTCTGATCCTTGCACGTGCAGAGGCCTTCGCGTTTAAAAATGGCGTATTAGATTCAGCACTCGATGGTATCGGTATGGGTCTAGGCTTTACACTGGCTTTAACTGTACTTGGTGCAGTTAGAGAAATATTCGGTGCAGGCGCTATCTTTGGTATTTCGATATTTGGCAAAGCATTCGAACCAGCACTTATTATGATTCTCCCTCCAGGAGCATTCCTGGCACTGGGACTAATTCTTGCAGGCATCAATGTTTACCAAGCGAAAAGAGCGAAAGCTGCTACAGCTGAAAAGGCTGCATAGGAAGGGGGCACATTAAAATGGAAAATGCTAGTATTCTGATTATCGTTGTCAGTGCCATTCTTGTTAACAACTTCGTGCTTTCCCGTTTCCTAGGGATCTGTCCTTTCCTTGGTGTATCCAAGCAGGTAGAGACAGCCTTTGGTATGGGTATGGCCGTAACATTTGTAATGACGCTGGCTGGTATTATCACATATTTTGTGTGGCACGCACTGCTAGTGCCACTAGGTCTTGAGTTCCTTAAGACGATCGCGTTTATCCTTGTAATCGCATCACTTGTACAGTTTGTAGAGATTGTACTGCAAAAAATCTCACCAACACTATATTCAGCACTAGGTGTATTCCTACCGCTGATTACTACTAACTGTGCGGTTCTAGGTCTTGCGCTACTTAACATTCAGTACGACTTTAACCTGATCCAGACAATCGTTCACTCGATCTCAGCTGCGATTGGTTTCTCACTAGCGATTGTATTATTCGCTGGTATTCGTGAAAAACTTGTTCTTTCAGATGTACCGACTCCATTCGAAGGTTTCCCAATTGCACTTGTAACTGCAAGTCTAATGGCGATTGCTTTCCTTGGTTTCTCAGGTCTAGTATAGGAGGGTAAAGGATATGGATTTTAATTCTATTCTATGGTCCGGTGCCAGTCTTGGAGGCTTAGGTCTTCTGTTTGGTGCAGGTCTAGCTTTTGCTTCGCAAAAGTTTGCTGTTGAGGTTGATCCTCGTGCAGTTCAAATCCTTGATGCACTACCAGGTGCTAACTGTGGTGGCTGTGGTTACCCAGGATGTGGTGGTTTTGCCAATGCTGTTCTAGCAGGCGAAGCTCCAATCAATGGATGTCCAGTTGGCGGTCCTGAATGTGTTCAGTCTATTGCTGAAATCATGGGAATGGAAGCTAGCGATTCAGTAAAGATGATTGCACGTGTACTATGTAACGGTACATCAGATGTATGTCAAGATAAATATGAGTATAGTGGCGTAAAAGACTGTCTTGCAGCTACACAGCTTGCAGGGGGTCCAAAGTCATGTGCCTTTGGTTGTATGGGTCTTGGAACATGTGAACGTGTTTGTCCGTTCGATGCTATTCACGTCAATGACAAAGGTGTTGCAGTCGTTGATGAAGATAAGTGTACGGCATGTAACAAGTGTATTGAAGCGTGTCCTAAGGATGTAATCGGTCTTGTACCACATTCGCAACTTGTTGTTGTAGACTGTAATAACCAAGAACGTGGCGGACACGTTAAGAAAAACTGTGGTGTTGCATGTATCGCATGTGGCATTTGTGAAAGATCTTGTCCATTTGACGCAGTTCATGTTGAGAATCTAGTTGCAAAGATTGACTACGACAAATGTACAGAGTGTATGATCTGTGCTGAAAAGTGTCCAACAAAAGCAATTTGGGCTGACTTTGAAGCAAGAAAAACAGCGGTTGTAATCGATGACAAATGTATCGGTTGTACACTGTGTAAACGTGTTTGTCCTGTAGATGCAATTGAAGGGGAAGTGAAGAGTGTTCACAAAGTAGACCCTGAGAAGTGTATCGGATGTTCGGCTTGTGAAGCCAAGTGTCCTAAGGATGCAATTGAAATGCGTTAGATATGAGTTAAAAGGGCTGGTCATTAGACCAGCCCTTTTTTATTGTGTAAATACAACTTAGCACAGGGTTCGGCGAGCTATGATATGTTCAGAGTACACAACGATTAGTTATAGTTAACATAAAATGTCTTTGTAGTTTTGCGAATTAGATTTCCCTGTTCATCTTCTAATCCATCTATTGTTATCTTTTGTTGTTTAACTCGATCGGACGCGTTATCAAACTCAATTGTGCAGATTGTTTGGTCATCGTTTAGTATCGATTTTAGTACTGGGTAATCTGAGATGCTGTAGATATCCAAATCCTCAGCAGTGGTTCTATCGATTTTTCCAGAGAAGTAAACAACTACTTTGTTTGGACCCTGACCATATACTTTGTCAATGCTTATATCTGAATAATTTGATTCATTTTTAGAAATCGTTTTGTTAGATTTTGTGTTACCTGATCTTAATTCTTCAATTAGCTGTGTGATGATTTGAGGGTTATAGAAAGAAAACTCATGGTCGGTTGAAGAAGAGAATCCATCAACTTTAATATTAGAAGTTCGAAGTTTAAAACTTTGGACTTTCTTATGTTCAAACTGATATGTTAAGTTTACCGTTTTTCCATCCTTCATTACTTCAGAAGCACTTATAGTGGGTGGGTTAAGCATATGATTTGTCTTTAAAAAAGTGTAATTATCAGGATTGGATGCTGATTCAATATCAACTTTTTTGTCAAATTGTACAGTTAAAATGTTTGTACTTACAAAGACAGCATCTACGATTTTAGCTACTTCGTCTGGGTTATCAGATTTTGAATAAGTATCAAGTACTGTTTGGAGGTTTTGATCTATTTTTTCTTCTTTAACACTTGTTGTGCTGTAAAAATGTTTAACACTAGTCCTTGGACTTGCTTTTATATACTCAGCTTCAAAAGTCAGTCCTTTAGTTTTGTCCTGTTTAGCGATGAAAATAATGAGTTGATTATCTTTTGATAATACAACATGATTTATCTCAACTAAAGACCCATCAGTATTTTTAATCTTATATAGATTGGTATTTAAAAGTGATTCTGAGAGTTTGACATCTTCAGTAAAGTTAACTAAGACAACTTGAGGTGTAATAGAAGTCACATAACTTACATCATCATAAGTGATATTTAGTTGGCTTAACTGGTGTGATTCGCTTGCTGATTTCTCAGGATTTGGCTCATGATTTTTAATGGTATTCCCTAAGGGTGCAATTGAGTGCATGAGTATGCTATTTGTGGATGTTATGTTACTACCATCAATAAAATTGTTAATTATAACAAATCTCTGCTTTTCATGTAGTGCCTTATCTGTTTTCAGTGTGATTTTGTTATAGTAGTCTGACTCAAGTTCTTTTTTTTCGCTTGTGTCTAACTTTAGCTTTTCTACTTTTACGGACTTGACCTCTACAAATGGTATTGAATATGACTGGATCTTCGTTCCAAACTCATAATTAATCCCACTGTCATTCATTAAATAAATTACCACTTCATTCTGTTTTGAAATTTGAGCGAGCTGAATGGTATCATTTTGTGCATCAGCATGTTCGCGATTTGATTTGTCAACATAATCAGCAAATGAAGATGTTGAGAATAAAGATAGGACCATACATAAGATAATAAGTGTTTTTTTCAATTTTGTGCCTCCTTAAATTGTGTTCTGAGTTAACTTTTATCCATGTACATTATGTTACCAAGTGGATTCCAATTCACAGACAGTATTGTATCATATTTCCAAATGTTATATATTACCATCAAATTACAATAGTGTTAATATGCTTTTACAGTTGGAAATTCGTATAAAATTAATGAATTGCATTGATACAACTAATTTGTAACCTGATTTGAACTTGTATATGACCATGCCCCATGCTAAACTTAAGATTGAGGTTGTCTATGGATTTATGATGACTCAAACGACAGGAATTGAAGAGAAATCGGGTTGTAAATAATTGGAAATAAGTGGTATAATCAACCCAGAAGGAGGACCGCATGCGCAAAGCGAGTCATACACTCAGCTTCTTACTGGTCATGCTTATTGGACTTGTCATTGGTGGCATAATTGGAGATGTATTTAAAGATACGGTACCCGTGTTAGCATATGGTAGGGAAATAGGTTTCGATCCAGTAACCATTGATTTAAGTGTTATCAAGTTAGTTCTAGGATTCACTATGCAAATCAACTTAGCGGCGATTCTTGGATTGATCATATCTCTTCTTATATTCAGAAAGTTATAGGAGGCAGTATGACAAGAATTGTTCTAGCATCGAACTCACCAAGACGTAAAGAACTACTGGAACGTGTAGGTGCAGAGTTTACTGTTGATGCAAGCTCGATCGATGAAGTCGTTCGTGAAAATGAAACACCGGAACAGATTGCCATGGGACTTGCCCTAGAAAAGGGTCTTGATGTTGCTTCCAGGCACGAAGAAGGCACACTTATCATTGCGGCTGACACAATTGTTTTTAATGATAGAGTTATGGGAAAACCAATAGACGCAGAAGATGCAAAAGAGATGTTACAATCTTTAAGTGGTACTTTACATCAAGTAATTACTGGTGTTGCTATAATCGAAGTAGGTACACACAATAAAATTGTTGACTATGAATGTACAGATGTGAAATTTAAAGACCTAAGCCAAGAGAAAATTAATAACTACGTGGCATCTGGTGAAGTATTTGGCAAAGCCGGTGCATATGCTATTCAAGGTAAAGGAATGACTTTAGTTGAATGGATTAAAGGTGATTTTTTCAATGTGGTTGGACTTCCCATGAGTAAGTTAGAAACTCTATTAGAGAAACATTTTGATATGCGGTTCATCTAAAGACAATCCTAAAATCTTGAGGTGAATAAATGACAATCGAACGAACTCTATTACTTAAAAATATGCCTGACTCTGAGAAACCCAGAGAAAGGTTACTTCACGGTGGTGCATCATCCTTATCGAATACGGAACTCTTAGCAGTTCTCATTCAAACGGGAACTGGCAACAAATCTGCACTCGATTTGGCAAGTCAAGTTCTTTGTATGGACAAAGAGTCAGGGGTACAGTTTTTATCGACATGTACCCCCGAAGAACTAATGGCTATTCATGGCATAGGTCCGTCCAAAACCTGTCAAGTTCTTGCGGCTGTTGAACTGGGGAAACGTATATACTCTGGAGATTTTAAGAGTAGGCCGAGAATCAAGTCGCCAGAAGACATTGTTGATGTTTTTATGCCACAAATGAGGCATCTTAAACGTGAGGAGTTTAGAGTTTGTTTCTTAAATACTAAAAATGAGGTTACTGGCCATGAGGTCATATCAATTGGTAGCCTAAATGCGTCAATTGTACATCCTAGAGAAGTATTTGCACACGCAATTAAGCGGAGTGCGGCAGCATTAATTCTAGTGCATAATCATCCCTCTGGTAATCCAGAACCATCTAGAGAGGATATTGAAATAACAAATCGGCTGTCCGAAAGTGGTTTACTTCTCGGCATTAAAGTTTTAGATCATGTGATCGTTGGTGGTGGAAAGTGGTATAGCTTAAAAGCACACGGCGACATGTGAATCGAAAGGGGAATTTCGTGAGTTTTATGAAATGGTTTACTAAGGATATGGGTATTGATCTGGGCACGGCCAATACACTCGTTAATATAAAATCTAAGGGCATAGTTGTAAGAGAACCATCAGTAGTTGCAATACAGCAAGATTCAGGAGAGGTTCTTGCGGTTGGCCTTGAGGCGAAACGTATGATTGGCCGTACACCTGGTAATGTGGTGGCTATAAGACCCCTACGTGATGGTGTTATTGCAGATTTTGAAATCACTCAAAAGATGATGAAACACTTCTTCCAACAAGCCTACCCAAAACGTTCTATTTTCTTTGCACCGCGCGTAGTTGTTGGAGTGCCGTCTGGTGTTACAGAAGTTGAAAAAAGAGCGGTTATTGAAGCCGCATTATCTGCTGGAGCAAAAGATGCACTTCTAATTGAAGAACCAATGGCAGCAGCAATCGGTGCTGGTTTACCAGTAGCTGAAGCAACGGGCAGTATGGTTGTTGATGTTGGCGGTGGAACGACTGAAATAGCAGTTATTTCATTAGGTGGTATTGTAGTGGCTCGTTCTATTCGCGTTGGTGGCGATGAAATGGATGAATCGATTATCCACCACATACGTAAAGAGTACAGCTTAACAATTGGTGAGCGCACTGCAGAAGAAATTAAAATTAACATCGGATCTGCTTGGCCAAGAAAAGATGAAAAGACTCTACAAATTACAGGTAGAAACCTTTTAACTGGATTACCTAAGACTCAATCCGTTCGTTCTGGCGAGATTTTAGGAGCACTTGCAGAGCCGATTAACTCGATTATTGAAGGTATTAAAATTACTTTAGAAAAAACACCACCAGAACTTGCATCTGATATTATGATGCAAGGTATTGTCTTAACAGGTGGGGGTGCACTTCTTGATGGTTTAGATATTCTAATCAATAAAGAAACAGGTATGCCGGTAAAAGTAGCTGAACAACCACTGGATTGTGTAGCACATGGTACAGGCATTGCACTTGATAACTACGATCTTTTAAAGAGTGTATTTATTTCACCTAAACGTATAGGATAATAAACGGAGGCATCCATGAATTACGACAGCAAGTGGAAAAAATGGCTTATCGTTGTTCTGGGGATACTGCTTCTAGTTATCATGGGGATAACAATGGGTGGTCGTTCTAATATTACCTACGTAGAGCGTTTAACAGGCGATATACTATCACCTGTTAACAAAGTCGTGTCTTCGATGGGGAATTTTGTGTCTGACCGCGTTATGCCAGTCCTTGAAGTCTGGAATATAAAAGATGAGAATGATACGCTCAGAGTTGAAAATGAACTTTTAAAAACCGAGTTGATGGAGTATACCTTAGATAGTAAGGAACTCGCTGAACTTAGGGAGCTTAAAGACTCGTTAAATTATGTTGATAGAATGAAAATTACCAATTACGTGTCAAGTAGTGTTATTGCAAAAGACACAGGTAACTGGTATAACATGTTCTTGATTGATGTAGGCTTGCTGGATGGTGTAACTAAAAACTCAACTGTGATGAATGGAGACGGTCTCATAGGTCTTGTTTACGAGGCTGGGGACAATTGGGCTAAGGTTATATCAATTATTGATAACAACTCGTCTATCGGTTTTGAGATGCGCCGGGTAGATAAGGATTTTGATGGTTTAATAACAGGTAGTGTAGATTCAGTTATAAAAGGTAAACTTTTCGATCCCAAAGCTGAGGTGGTCGTAGGTGATAAAATCATGACCTCGGGTGTAGGGCTTTATCCAAAAGGTGTACTTATAGGTGAAATCAAGGAAGTTATTGTGGATCAAAATGACCTCTTAACTGAGGTTATTGTTGAGCCGTCGGTTAATTTCAAACGTCTGAACAAGGTGCTTGTAATTCCGGCAAATGACACAATTGAAAACAGTCAATAATATAAAAAAGAAAACGGAAAAGGTGAAGAAATGAAGACGCGTTATATATTTTTAATCGCGGTTGTCAACTTCATATTTCAGTCCACATGGCTTCAATTTTTTAGAATAAACGGGGTGTTACCAAACACCTCTTTAATTCTTGTAGTGGTTTTTGGCGCATTATACGGAAAAAGAGAAGGCCTATATATGGCAGCATTCGCAGGACTATTCCAAGACATGTTCTTGAGTAAAATCTTGTGTATAAATCTGTTGATCTATGTGATTGTTGCATGGATAATTGGTTCCTTTGAAGAGTCACTTTTCAAAGATAATTTTTTGACACCTCTTGTTATTACGGGGGTTTCGACCTTGTCTTACCACTTAGTGTGGATGGGAATCATGTATATTTTTAGATCGAATGTTGACCAGACCCTTATTTTAAAAGTTTTGATTCTTGAAACGGTTCTAAATGGAATCATCAGTGTTTTCTTATATGGTAATGTGCTAAAGAGATTATATGGTTATGGCCTGAGATAGAAAGAGGCGATCATGGAAATACTCAAAAAGCTAAAAGACAGAAGAATACAAACGATAATTATATTTTCCGTGATTTTCTTAATATTAGTTTTGCGCCTAGCGGTGTTAACGATCACAAATGGAGAGTATTATCGAGAACAATCAGTAAATAAAAGACTAAAGCAAATATCTGTCGTTGCAAAACGTGGTGAAATAATTGATCGCAACGGAGTTTTATTAGCTGGAAATCTTCCTAGTTTTACAGTAAACGTAAGTGGCAGTACACTCTCTTCAAAGGAGTTTAATACAGTAGCCATCGACCTGATAGATATACTTGATAACAACGATCAAAGTCATATTGAGTTCCCAATTAGAATCGAAAATGGCGAATTTTACTTTTCGTATGACGAAAATATTGATAACTGGCTCATAAGTAATGGCTACGAAGGCTATCGAGATGCTGAAGACTTATTCGATGAAATGCGTCGTAGGGAACAAGTTTCAGTGGTACTGACAGACTCAGAAGCGCAAAAGATACTTACATTAAAAGGTGTGTATTTACCATTTTCACGTTCGAAAATGAAGTTTTATTCAGAGATTGATAAAGAAAAATTCCTTGATACATATGGAATGGATTATGATATTACTGCTGAACAAGCTTTCCAAACAATCAGAAACAGGCGTGAGTTTGGTATAAGTGATGATGTGTCTGATGAAGATGCATATAAGATTTTGGCACTAAAACATGATTTTAAAGTACTTGGATATAGAAAGTACGTTCCAATTACAGTTGCAAAAGATGTAGATGAAAAGATTGCGGTGCTGATTAGTGAGATGTCTATGGACCTACCTGGTGTATCTGTAGATATTGATCCGAAAAGATATTACCCATATGGCAGTACGGCGTCCCATGTATTAGGATATATGGGGAAAATATCTCAACAGGAAGAAATTGATACCTATATTAATGAAAATGGATACAATCGAAATCAGCTTATTGGTAAAGTTGGTATTGAAGGAAGATATGAACTTGATCTAACGGGTGAAGATGGCTGGAAATACATTGAAGTCGATGCACTTGGAAAACTTGTAAGAGAAGTTCCGCCAAATGAGTTGAATTGGCTGGAAGACGAAAAAAAGCCTAAAGAAACCATATCGGGTGAAGATGTACAGTTAACCATAGATATAAACCTTCAAAGAAAGACAGAAGAGTTATTAGCATATGGTCTTGAAAAAATCCAAGAAGGTGGCACTTATGAAAGTAAGTGGGGGGATTATAAATACAAAGAATCCTTCCCGAATGCTCAAACAGGTGCTGTGGTTGTTGTGGATGTAATAACTGGTGAAGTTCTTGCAGTTGCAAGTCATCCAGATTATGATGTGAACTTGTTTGCAACTGGAATTAGTGCAAAAGACTATGCAGCACTTCAACCTGAAAATCCTCGAAATCCACTGGCACCACGTCCACTTTACAATATTGCCGCACTTACGGCTGTTCAGCCTGGATCTACTTATAAAATGGTAACTGGATTTGCAGCAATGTTAGAGGGGTTAGATCCAACCATGCGTTTTTATGCCGACGGGTTCATTGAAATCGGCGGACACTCCTTTGGATGTTGGTACTGGAATGCTTATCGTGGTAAACATGGTTTGACAGACTTGTATAAAGCTATTGAAGTATCGTGTAACTATTATTTCTTTGATATAGCTACAGGATACGACTGGGCAAACGACAAACCTTTAGGATTTGATATGAACACCCAACTTTTACTTGAACATTCTAAAAAACTTGGGTTAGACGAACCAAGTGGTGTGGAAATATACGAAAGCAATCCAGGTATTCCAGACCCAGACAAGAAGAAGAGACAATTAGAAAATGCTTTAACCAGAAAGCTCAACAAGGTATTACCAGATTATTTTCCAGCAGAACGCATTGACACGGATCGTGAAAAAGAAGAAGTTGTAGGCACAATAGTTTCTTGGTCTGACACGAACCCTTCAAGAGGTGCAATAATTAGGCAACTACGTGATCTGGGCATAGATACTTATGAAACAGCTGAAGGCTTAGCCGACATTATTAAGTATGATTATTTTAACCAAATGGAATGGTTTGAAGGGGATACACTAAACCTATCCATTGGACAAGGAGCTCACCAATATACCCCACTTCAAATGGCAAGATACATTGCGACTGTGGCTAATGATGGGTATTTAAACAAACTTTCTCTTGTTAAAGAAGTTGGTGGACAAGTAAATGACAAAAATGAAGGTGTAACCAATACAGGTATGAACGATGGGGAAGTGGTAGATGATGTCTTAAGTCATTTAAGAAAAGGCATGCTTCGAGCGACTCAAGAAGACTCAGGAACAGCCCGAATCTTTAAAGAGTTCCCAATAACCATTGCTGCCAAAACAGGTACAGCTGAAAAAGAAGGATTAATACCCCCTGTTGACGAAGTTGCTTATCTAAAGGAAAATATGCAAAACTTTGATCCAAGCTTAATAACCAGTGAGGTTGAAGCCAAAGCCGCTGAAATTTTAGTTATGAGAAATGATGAAATTGCAGACTTGGAAAAACGAAAGCGTATGATTCCTGATGATACGGAAGTTCAACGAATTGAGAGTAAAATTAATAAGTTAATTCGTCAGGGGTACTTAGATTACTCAAGTGCACTTAGACAGGCAATTAAGGAAATGAGTAGTGTAAAGCTAGAAGATGAAGATATTAACAGTTTCAGGAGTTCATATGACAACTTTACTTGGTTTGTGTCCTTTGGTCCATATGAGGATCCTGAAATTGCTGTTGTTACCATGATCCCTCAAGGGGGACACGGTGGGTACGCAGCCCCTATAGTTAGGGATATCTATTCTGAGTATTTTGGCATAGAACCTGAGCCAGAAGTAGCAGAAGAGGAAAAAAATGTAGAAGGGTAAATGATTTTACCTTTTGAAATTGGCAAGTTTCAATATATAATGTAAGAAGGAATATTTTCGGGGACACGAAAATAGCATCAAGTAGAAACTTGGGGGTTATAGCGTGGGGCTGAATAACTTAATAGAATTTAAGGGAACAAAAAAGGGAATCATCATCCAAATGGATGGAGATGTTTCGTTTGCTCAAATTATTGAAGCACTTAACGTGAAGTTAGAAACATCTAGAAATTTCTTTAAAGGCGCTAAGGTAATAGGTACAGAAGGGCGAAATCTTGTTGTGAAAGAAGAGTCAATTCTAGCTGAGATTTTTAGTAAAGAGTTTGGCATGTTGGTCACTTCAATGAAACCTTATGCACCACCAAAAAGAGAAGAGCAAAAAAAGACAGCACCAGTTGTAAAAGCCTTTGACGGTTTAGAAGAGGGGCTAACGAAATTTGTACGAGGCACTTTGCGCTCTGGACGCAGTGTAGAGTTTGAAGGTAATGTTGTCGTTCTTGGAGATATAAACCCAGGAGCTGAAGTCATCGCGCATGGCAACATTGCAGTATTTGGAAGTCTACGCGGGGTTGCGCACGCAGGGGCGGGTGGTAATGAAAGTGCTTGGGTTGTTGCTCAAAGACTTCAACCAACTCAGCTTCGAATTGGATCACTGATAACACGCTCACCTGATGAGGATGGCGGACCTACAAGTCCTGAAATCGCTTATGTTAAGGACAAGCATATCATGATCGAACCTTATCTTTAGAGAATGAATAGGAGGCTATAAAATGGGTGAAGTCATTGTAATCACGTCTGGCAAGGGCGGCGTTGGTAAAACAACAACAACAGCGAATATTGGCGCAGGTCTTGCTAAACTTGGAAACAAAGTCGTAGTAATTGATGCAGATATCGGTCTAAGAAACCTTGATGTGGTTCTTGGATTAGAAAATAGAATTGTTTATGATATTGTAGATGTTGTAAATGAAACATGTAGACTAAAGCAGGCATTAATTAAAGATAAAAGATTTGATGGTCTTTATTTACTTCCTGCAGCACAAACAAAAGATAAAGATGCAGTTTCACCTGAGCAAATGGTGAAACTAACAAACGATCTTAAAGAGACACATGACTATGTTATTGTCGATTGTCCAGCTGGGATTGAAAGAGGGTTTAGAAATGCAATTGCAGGTGCTGATAGAGCTGTAGTTGTGACAACACCTGAAATCTCTGCTGTACGTGACGCGGATAGAATCATCGGTCTTTTAGAAGCTGCGGAGCTTAATGATCCTAGACTTATTGTTAACAGAATTCGTCTAGATATGGTTAAACGTGGTGATATGATGAACATTGAAGATATGACAGACATCCTAGCAATTGATCTTATGGGTGTGGTGCCAGATGATGAACATGTTGTAATCAGTACTAACCGTGGTGAACCAGCTGTTAACAACGAAACTGCAATCTCTGGTCAAGCTTTTATGGATATCGCTAAAAGAATCACAGGCGAAGAAGTACCATTTATGGACCTTGAACAGCAAGATGGTTTCTTTGATAAAATCATGAAGTTATTCTCATTCAGCAAGTAAAGGGGGACTAAGATGTTTGATCTACTGAAGTTTTTAAGTAAGGAAGACTCGAGCAAAAATGTCGCCAAGGAACGGCTGAAGTTGGTTCTGGTGCATGATAGAGCAAACTGCTCACCAGACTTTTTAGACACTGTGAAAGGCGATCTGCTTGCAGCACTTCGAGAACACATTGATATCGACGAAAAAGGTCTTGATATTAAGATTACAGAAGCAGAAGAAAATGGCCGCCCAGCTTTGATTGCGAGTATTCCAATCAAACACATGAAAAGGTAGGCTGTCCGGATTATCTAAGGGAATCATATAATACGGTTTAAAGTCTCCGGGGCCTACACTCCGGAGGCTTTCTTAATTGGTTACAAATTGATGAAATTCACTTCAATAACATAGGAAGAGGTGATGTGTTGATTAACAAAAATTATTTAAAGACAATAGACTTCAACTTAATCGCCATCGTGCTTGTTTTATTTACAGCAGGACTCATTATGATTACCAGTGCAACCGATGCCCATTTAGTCGGCATGACAAGAGAAGTGCGTAATCAAATTCTTGGATTTGTCATTGGAGTTACAGCCCTGCTTGTTGCTATGAGTTTCGATTATAAGACGTTTAAAGATTTTCATAGAATCGTGTATGTTTTATCTATACTGATTATGTTGACGGTATACATACCAGGACTTGGCGTTGTACAGTTTGGTGCTCGTAGTTGGATCGATCTTAAAGTACTTTATTTTCAGCCCGCTGAGATTGCTAAATTAGGATTCATTCTGACGTACGCGCATTTACTTGAAGAACGAAAAGACCAGTTTGATTCACTTAAAAGTTTAATTGCACCTATTCTACACCTTGCACCTTTTGTACTCTTGTTACTATTGCAGCCAGATTTAGGAACGGCACTGGTATTTGTATTTATTGCAATTGGCATGTTATTCTGTGCGGGTCTGAGTTTTAAGTTGATTTTTGGTGGGATTATAACCGCGGCAATAAGTTTACCGATTGCATATATGAACATGTTACCCCACCAACGACTTAGGATAGATGCATTTCTAAATCCTAACGACCCAACTTTGCAGGGGAACTACCAAGTTATGCAGTCAAAAATAACCATCGGATCAGGCATGTTCCTTGGTAGGGGATTATTTAATGGCGTTTACCACAGGTACGATTACTTACCTGTGCGTGAAACAGATTTTATTTTCGCTGTACTAGGTGAAGAGTTTGGCTTTGTAGGGTGTGCATTCATAATATTCATGTATTTTTTACTTATGATGCGTATGTTGACCATTTCCATTAAATCAAAAGATGATTATGGTTCGTTGGTTGTTATTGGTGTGGTGTTCATGTTTGCCTTCCAGATATTCGAGAACATCGGTATGACGATGGGGATTATGCCTGTCACAGGTGTAACATTGCCATTTTTAAGTTATGGTGGAAGTTCACTCATTACGAGTTTACTCGCAATTGGTCTTGTGCTAAATGTTTATATGAGACGTATGCGTGGCTCCTTCTTATATATGGATTAAGAAAATGCAGAAGTAACATACAATTGTACATGAGAACCGGCCTAAGTTTATGCCGGTTCTTTTATATGTAAGTCAATTAGGCTTTAGTTGAAATTTAATCAGAATCTGATAGAATGGATAAGTTAATGAAAGTTGAAAATGACATCTAAAAGGTGATCTATATGATAGCTGGTTGTTTAACATCGGTCAATGTTGACAGCTAGCGGGTTTAAAGTGAGATCTTATCGAAAAAAAGGTCTTGGGTGAGAGCAAGAGAGGCGATCAAATTGATGAAAAAACTAGACGATATTCTATATCGCGTTGAAAAACCATCAAGGTATATTGGTGGAGAAATCAATAGTGTCATGAAAGAAGTAACCGATGACATGGTACGTTTTGGTTTTGCATTTCCTGATGTATATGAAGTGGGCATGTCCCATTTAGGAATGCATATTATGTATGGACTACTAAACTCTAGAGAAGATATTTACTGTGAGCGTGTATTCACACCTTGGACAGATCTTGAAGAAGAGATGCGCCAAGCTGGTATCCCGCTGTTTACTGTTGAAAGCAAATCTCCAATTAGAGATTTAGATATATTAGGATTTACACTTCAATATGAGCTTTCTTACACAAATATTATCAACATGCTTGACCTTGGTGGCATTCCTCTAAGAGGGGCTGAGCGTACTGAAGAAGATCCACTTGTAATTGCGGGTGGTCCTTGTGCTTATAACCCTGAACCTATTGCGAACATCATTGACGCATTTGTTTTAGGAGAAGGTGAAGAAGTAACACTGGACTTGGTTGAGTGTGTAAAGACTCAAAAAGCTGAAGGCAAGTCAAGAAAAGAAATTCTACGTGCACTTGCAGACATACAGGGTGTGTATGTGCCGTCCCTATACGAAGTTTCATACAATGAAGATGGAACAATTAAAGCGTTTAAACCCACAGAAGCGGGTGTGCCTGAGAAGGTTAAAAAGAGAATTATTAAAGATTTAAACACAGTTTACTACCCAGAAGAGTTTATTGTACCTTTTATGGAAACAGTGCATGAACGTGCTATGGTTGAAATTTTCCGTGGATGTACAGCTGGATGTAGATTCTGTCAAGCTGGTATGATTTACCGACCTGTGCGTGAGAAAAGTGTTGATATTATTCAAGAAGCGGCAATGGCGCTTATTAGAAACACAGGTTATGAAGAACTTTCTCTTGCGTCTTTAAGTACTATGGATTACAGCAAGATAGATGAACTCATTCGAGGTCTAATTAAAGATCATGAAGATAATAAAATCGGTGTTTCATTACCGTCGCTTCGACTAAACTCATTCTCAGTAAAGGTAATTGAGCAAATCCAGAAAGTACGTAAGACAGGTTTAACATTTGCACCTGAGGCTGGCACGCAAAGAATGCGTGATGTTATAAACAAGGGTGTAACTGAAGATGATTTAATGGGTACAATGGATAGAATATTTAACCTTGGTTGGACACGAGTAAAGCTATACTTTATGATTGGTCTTCCTACAGAGCAAACAGAAGATCTTCAAGGTATTGGTGATCTTGGTAACCGTGTTGCTCAAATGTACTATGATATGCCTAAAGAAAACCGTGGTGGTCGTTTAGGTATAACTTTAAGTGCATCTTGCTTTGTACCTAAACCATTTACACCATTCCAGTGGATGGCTCAAGATACAATGGAAACATTCCAAGAAAAGCAACAGATTGTAAAGCAGTCTGTAACAGATAGATCTGTTAAGTTTAACTACCATGATGCCAATACAAGTTTCCTAGAAGGTGTTGTTGCCCGTGGTGATAGACGACTGGGTGAAGCTCTAATTAGAGTTTGGGAAAAAGGTTCTAAGTTTGATGGTTGGCAAGAACATTTCGTTTACGAGAACTGGATCACTGCGTTCGAAGAAACAGGTGTAGATCCGTATTTCTTTGCTTCTCGTGAAAGAGATTATGAAGAAATCCTACCTTGGGACTTTATTGATATTGGTGTAACTAAGCAATTCCTTATTCGTGAGAACGACAAAGCAGTCGATGCTGAAGTGACTATGGACTGTAGAGAAGGTTGTACAGGCTGTGGCATTAATGTCGGTTTATTTGAAGGAGGTTGCTAATGTCAGTTTTAAGAATTCAATACATCAAAAAAGACAATATGAAGTTTCTATCTCATTTAGAGATGGTACGTTTTATGGAGCGAACATTTAGAAGAATGGAGCTACCTCTTAAGTTTTCTCAAGGTTTTAACCCTCATCCTAAAATATCTTTTGCAGCACCACTTGCAGTAGGTGTTTCGAGTGAGGCTGAAATAGTTGAAGTAGAGCTTACTGAAATGGTTGACATTCCAGAGTTTCTTGAAGCGCATAAAGCAGATGTCCCTGAAGGACTACGCTTTGTAAAAGCTAAAGAAGTTGCTAGGACAGGTAAGTTAATGGCAATGGTAAACGCATCGGAATATTTAGTTGAAGTCCGTTTTGATGCATCTAGCCAATCTGCTGACGAGAGAAATGAAAAAGAAAACCTAAACACATTTTTAGAAAAAGATGAAATCACGATTCAAAAGAAAACGAAAAAAGGTAAAATCAGAGACGTAAATATTCGACCATTTGTAATGGAAGCCCGTAATGTGCTTGCAGAAACAGATCGCTCGATTTATAGATTAACGGTTGCTACAGGTTCAAATGGCAACTTAAAACCTGAACTCTTTGTAGAGTTATTTATGAAAGAGATCGGGGCAATTGAACATACTGAGTCAATTCGAGTTCACCGATTACAACTGTTCACAGATAAAGGTGGTAAACTTATACCGCTATACGAGTATTAAGAATAGGTGATAACATGCGTCAGGTCATCATTGACAAAAGTGTCTTCCATACACAAATAGTTGTGCTCGATAATGAAAGGGTGCAAGATTACCGTGTGGATAGGGTTGCATCTCGTTCTAACGTTGGAAAACTCTATAAAGGCCGAGTAACAGATGTTATTCCAGGAATGGATGCAGCATTTGTGGATATAGGTTTAGGCAAAAATGCATACTTGAGCAAGATGGACATGGTTAAAGATGGCCATCGTGGTCAAAAACAAGACCGACTCAGCGAATTGATTAAAACTGGACAAGAGATCTTAGTTGAAGTTGTTAAAGATGCTTCGGGTACTAAAGGTGCTAAAGTCTCTATGCGCCTTGGTTTAACTGGGAAGTATATGGTCCTCATGCCAGATGAAAGTCATGTTGGAATAAGTAAACAGATTTCAGATGGTGATGATAAAACCAGGTTGATGGAGTGGTTAAAAAACGAGGCACCTATTGGACATGGTTTAATTGTACGTACTTCAGCTAAAAAGGCTTCTGAGGATGCTTTAACAGCAGAGTTGTCATCTCTTAAAGAGAGGTGGTCTGGACTTGAACGTTATAAAGTTCTTGGAAAAGCTCCGATCTGCATCGATGCGGGAGATCCTTTTATTGAATCCGTATTAAAATCAGAAATGAAACATGATGTGTCACGTATTGTATGTAATGACCCTGAAACACTAAATAGTATTAAGTCATTTCTTCAGCTAAATCACAAAGCGTGGTTGGATATTCTTGTACACTATAAAGAAGCAATGGCCATGTTTGACCATTATAAAGTGAATGTACCACTACAAAAATCTCTTGCTAGACAAGTTGATATGAGCGGCGGGGCGTATTTGATCATCGATGAAACGGAAGCCTTAACTGTAATTGACGTAAACTCCGGCCAGAGTACGGGGAAAGTTGGGATGGATCATACAGCATTAAATGTCAACAAAAAGGCTGCTGAACACGTTGCCCGTCTTCTGAGAGTTAGAGAACTGAGTGGCATTATTCTGGTTGACTTTATTGATATGGTTGATAAAGAGATGAAACAAGAACTTGTTAAGTATATGGAAAAGTTGACACGTTCTGACCGAAACCGTGTAACAATTCATGGACTCACTAAACTTGGTATATTAGAAATCACTCGAAAAAAATCGGTAGATAGTGTTTCGAGAAGATTAAAATCAACATGTGAAATGTGTCAGGGTACAGGATTGGTACAAAGTGCGGAAAGTGCATTTGAAGCTTTATTAAAAGATATGTCCTACTACCGAAAACACACGGATGCCGAAGCAATTTTATATGAGATATCAAAAGACATGGAAATATTTTTGTTAGATCATAAAAGCATTATTCAAAGCGAAGTTGAAAAAAATGGGTTTAAACTGAGTTATATAGTAGGTTCAAATCCTGATTTTACAAGGCTTCGCGCAGATTCAGAAGAAAAGTTGAAGGATTTTGCAAAAAAGACTAGAAATTTGCTTGTGAATCGTATATAATTCATATGTTCGCACGTTTACATATAAATGTGTAACACCCTTTTAATAGCCGGTGTGCATTAAGAGGTATGGGTATCCGCACAAAATGGGTCTTGAAACATAAGGCATTTAGCCTGTGTACCTAATTTTTGGCGAGTCTTGAAAGAGGAGGTGCATTTAATGTACGCAATCATTAAAACTGGCGGTAAGCAATACAGAGTTCAAGAAGGCGACACGCTATTCATCGAAAAACTAAACGTTGAAGCTGGCGAATCTGTTGAATTCGATCAAGTACTAGCAGTATCTGGTGACAACGGTCTAACTGTTGGCGCTCCTGTTGTTGAAGGCGCTAAAGTTTCTGCTAAAGTTCTAGCTAACGGTAAAGCAAAGAAAGTTATCGTTTACAAGTACAAAGCTAAGAAAGACTACAGAAACAAGAACGGTCATCGTCAACCATTCACTAAAGTTCAAATCGAATCAATCTCTCTGTAATTAAAAAGATGATTACAATTCGTTTTAGAAAAACGAGCGATAAGTACCTCTCATTCGAGGTTGATGGCCACGCGCTATTTGCTGATCCAGGTGAAGACATTGTCTGCGCAGGAGTTTCAGCTATCGCGTTTATGGGTATCAACGCCTTGACAGAAGTAGCAAAGATTCCGGAGCCGATTTATGAAATTGGTGATGATGGCTATGCTTACTGTGAACTTCCTACGGACCTGACCCGGGCCCAAATGGAAAAAAGTCAAACAATATTCGATACGGTATTTGTTGGATTTCATGGAATTGAATTGACCTATAGTGACTATATAAAAATAATAATTGAGGAGGTGCATCCAGATGCTAAGAGTTAATCTGCAGCTATTCGCGAGTAAAAAAGGTGTTGGTTCCTCCAAGAACGGTCGTGACTCTGAGTCAAAGAGACTTGGCGTTAAGCGAGGTGACGGTCAGAAGGTAACTGCTGGCAGCATTCTTGTTAGACAAAGAGGAACTAAGATCCACCCTGGCAACAATGTTGGCAAGGGCGGCGACGATACTCTATTCGCTAAAGTAGACGGCGTAGTTCGTTTCGAGCGTAAGGGTAGAGACAAGAAGCAAGTAAGCGTATACGAAGCTTAAATACTAAATGTCCATCATAACTGATGGACATTTTGTTTTGAGGGGATAAAATCCAGTAGCTCTTCGTTGCAGACTTTTGCTCAAAGCAGTCACGTACGTTTAGTACGCTCTTGCTTTGAGCAAAAGACTGCGCCTCGATCTACAGAATTTTCTCTCCCTCAAAACGTTTTGACCAGGTTAATTAATAAGACTTTGGAGTTCGGGAGTGATATATGGTACATGATTGTGCGTACATCACTTAACTTAGGAGTTTAAGGGTATTAGCTTGATTGGGTATTTAACTTTTCCTAGTTTGCTGTAACGAGTAGATTCTTTGATTCTCGAGTCGAATCGGGGGTTTGTGTTTTACTGGTTTGCGGTATAATTAGGTATTGTGGAGTGTTACTAACATTAACAAAAACTATGTTAGTATCCAATTGATATGTAACAAGTAATAAAAGTACGGAAACGCATTTCATTGAAATGTGTTCATTATAATAGTAGAAGTTTAATTTCTGCAGGGATTTATAGTGTGTTATGTGCTGATTCACTTGAGATGGTTCCGATATGGGATGCGGAGTCAGCTCAAGTGAATCAGAGTTTGAAGAAGAGGTGAAATCGATGTTTGTCGATAAGGCTGAGATATTTCTGAGATCCGGCAAAGGTGGAGATGGTTTTGTAAGTTTCCGTCGTGAAAAGTATGTTCCAGATGGGGGTCCAGATGGTGGCGACGGTGGCAAAGGAGCCAGTGTTATTGCAATCGTAGATGAAGGTCTACGTACCCTAATGGATTTCAGATATAAGACTAAGTATATGGCTGAAGACGGTCAAAATGGTGGTAAGAGTAGATGTTCAGGCAAAGATGCTCAAGACCTATACATCAAAGTACCACCAGGGACAATCATTCGAGATAAGGAAACAGGTGGTATCATTGCCGATCTTACCGAAAAAGGTGAGCAATTTATCATTGCTAAAGGTGGCAAAGGTGGTCGTGGAAACTGGCACTTTAAGACGTCAGTTCGACAGGCACCATCATTCTCAGAACAAGGGAAAAAAGGTGTTGAAAGATCTATTATACTAGAGCTGAAAATGCTTGCAGATGTTGGTTTAGTAGGCTACCCAAATGTAGGTAAATCAACAATTTTATCTACGATTACAAAGGCTAAGCCGAAAATCGCTAACTACCACTTTACAACACTACAACCTAACCTAGGTGTGGTTGAAGTTGTTCGTGGTAAGTCTTTTGTACTTGCAGACATTCCTGGTTTAATCGAAGGGGCGCATGAAGGTATTGGTCTAGGCCATGAATTCCTACGTCACGTCGAAAGAACAAAAGTAATTGTTCACGTAGTAGATGTTTCAGGTCTTGAAGGTCGTGAACCCATTCAAGATTTTGATCAAATCAACGATGAATTAAGACTATATAACGAAAAGCTTGCAAACCGTTTCCAGGTGGTTGCAGCGAATAAAATGGACCTCATTTACGAAGATGACCAGTACGAAACATTCAAAAAGGAAATGGAGACACGCGGTTACAAAGTCTTCCCAATTTCTGCTGCGACTGGCAAAGGTGTAAATGAACTCATGCAGTATGTAACTGAGATGTTAGAAGAGGTTGAAGTTGAGCCACTTTACACTGAAGATGATTTCTTTGTTGAGTTAAACAAAAAACCATCAGAAATCAACTACGCAGTTGAAGGTGATATCTACATGGTTACAGGTGAACCGGTTGAACGTCTGGTTTACGCTACGAACTTTGATGACGATGAGTCTCTACGTCATTTCCAGTCTGTTCTAATGCAAAAAGGTGTATTTGAAAAGCTTAAGGAAATGGGTATTGAAGATGGAGACACAGTACGCGTTGAAGATGTTGAATTCGAATTCTACGATTAAGATATAGGTGATAATTATGATAACAGCAAAGCAAAGAAGCTACCTTAAGGGGTTAGCAAATAAGAAAAAGCCTCTTGCACAACTTGGCAAAGATGGTATTTCAGAAGCATTTCTAACACAAATGGATGCACTTTTAGAGTCACATGAACTTGTTAAAGTTAATGTATTAGATGCAAGTCTTATGGGTTCTAAAGAAGCGGGCAACCAAGTTGCTAAAAGAGCTAAAGCAGAATTTGTACAAGCGATTGGTAACAAGTTTGTTATTTACCGTCGTGCACAGGAAGATGCTAAGATCGAACTTCCAAAAAAATAATCCGGAGGCGGACGTTTTGATTAAATGTGAAGGTGGATGCCGTGTTGGTATTATGGGTGGCTCTTTTGACCCGATCCATTATGGACATCTAATGTTAGCAGAACAAATAAGAACGCAGTTTCATTTAGATAAAGTATATTTCATACCCGTAGGGAATGCACCGCATAAAGAAGCCGGTTTTATGACCGACAAGATGCAACGTTATGAAATGACTGTTCTTGCAACTATGACCAATACAGGGTTTGCCGTTTCAAGAATTGAAATTGATTCTGACACAGTTTCTTATACAATCAACACGGTTAAGAAGCTAAAAGAACATTTAGAGCCAGAGGATACCCTCTACTTTATAACAGGAGCAGATGCCATTATTGAACTAGAAACATGGAAGAATTTCGAGGAACTCCTTGGGATTTGTAAGTTTATAGGTGCAACAAGGCCTGGTGTGGATAGGTCAAAACTGGTAAGTAAAATTGACGAGCTTAAAAATAAGTACGGTGCTGATATCAGTACAACAACAGTTCCGGCTTTAGCCATCTCGTCAACTGATATCAGAGATCGTGTAAAAAGTGATCAAAGTATCCGTTATCTACTTCCTGACTCGGTTGAGCATTATATTTACAAAAAGAATTTGTACAAGAATGGATGAGTCCCATGTCTCAGTTTGATAAATTCGATAAAGTAATGAAAAAAAGACTAAAAAAATCTAGATACAAACATACCTTAGGTGTTGTTGACACGGCAAAAAAACTTGCAAGACGCCATGGCGTCAAGGTTGAAAGTGCTGCTACTGCTGCCCTTCTTCATGACTATGGTAAATATGTTGACAAAAAACACTTGCTTGAATATGCCAAGAAGTACGGCATTACAGTGGATGAAGTTGTTGTAGATTCTCCTGAACTTTTACACGGTGAAGTGGGTGCAGAACTTGTATGCGTTGACTTGGGTGTGTGTGATGAAGATATTCTCAATGCCATTCGTTACCATACTTATGGACGTAGGGGTATGAGCAAACTGGAAAAGATTATATATATTGCAGATGCAATTGAACCTGGGAGAGATTATCCAGGAGTAGATGATCTTAGAAAATTAGCTAACGAGGATTTGGATTTAGCCCTTAAAAAAGCCCTGTCTGATTCGATTAAATTTGTTATAGATAAAGGACATTCATTACATTACAATACGATCAAACTTTGGAATGACTTGGTGATTTCTAATTCTACACAGTAAACTATATGAGGTGTAATTTTGAATATTAAAGAAATGGCAATGGATATTGCAGGATTTATAGATGACAGAAAAGGTCATGACATTAAGATTCTTGATGTAAGACATTTAAGTAGTGTAGCAGATTTCTTCATCATTGCTACTGGAACATCAAATACACATGTCAATTCAATTGCTGACAACGTAATTGAAGAACTACGTGAAAAAGATATCCACATAAGCCATAAAGAAGGTCGTCGCGGTGAAAACTGGATTCTTCTAGACTACTATGATGTGGTGGTTCATGTATTTACTAAAGCAGAACGTGAATACTATGACGTTGAAAGAATTTGGAGCGATGCAGAAAAATTAGAATTGAATATTGACACATTCTAATTTTCCCATTACAATTAGTTAAACAAATATTCTGAAGTGGCTAATTTTAGCCACTTCAAAACATATTGTATAAGTCAAACTTAACATTTCCTGTAAGTCGCAGTGTAAAGTTCAAGTTCATACTTAACAAGTTAAGAAGTAGTAGGGTAAAACGAACATTGTCAGTAGACAAGGAGAGAGCCGGTGGTTGGTGTGAACCGGATGTCACGTTATCTGAACTTATCTTATTTATAGCTTGTCGGTTGGCTACCGTTATAAGGCTTTTGAGAGGATCATTGCATCTTAATGATCAAGTAGGGTGGTACCGCGAATGATTCGTCCCTATGGACGGATACCGCGAGAACGACTCTTTTTTTGTTTTTTGAAAAAGTACGGTTACAAGAAGCGGGACTCGGTATTAACTAAGAGACGGACTTGTAAAAGTAATCTCATATTTACTTATTAAAAGGAGAGACCAATATGCATTATGATTTTTCAGCTATTGAAGCAAAATGGCAGAAAACATGGGACGAATCGAAAGAATTTAGTGTTGAAGTAGATCCGTCAAAGCCAAAGTATTACTGTCTAGAAATGTTCCCATACCCATCGGGTAAACTTCATATGGGCCATGTTAGAAACTACTCAATTGGTGATGTAATTGCTAGATTTAAAAAAATGGATGGTTATAACGTACTTCATCCAATCGGATGGGATGCTTTTGGTCTTCCTGCAGAAAATGCAGCGATTGCACATCAGATTCACCCAGATCCTTGGACTACTGACAATATTGCTGAAATGAAGCGCCAACTTAAGCGCCTAGGTCTGAGTTACGATTGGGACCGTGAAGTTGCAACGTGTAAAGAAGACTACTACAAGTGGACGCAGTGGCTATTTATCCAGTTCTTTAATGCGGGTCTAGCTTACAAGAAAAACTCTCCAGTAAACTGGTGCCCAAGCTGTGAAACTGTACTTGCTAACGAGCAGGTTGTTGGTGGCGCATGTGAGCGTTGTGACTCTACAGTTGTTAAAAAGAAACTAAGTCAGTGGTACCTAAAGATCACTGATTACGCTGAGCGCCTACTTCAAGACATCAATACACTTGATGGATGGCCTGAAAAAGTTAAAACAATGCAAGCAAACTGGATCGGCAAAAGTGTAGGGGCTGAAGTTGTCTTTAATGTTGAAGGATCTGATCAAGGTCTTGAAATCTTTACAACACGTCCAGATACACTGTTTGGTGCTACTTTCATGGTTCTAGCTCCAGAACACCCAATGGTTGAAGAGCTTATTACTGGTACTGAATATGAAGCAGACATTAAAGCGTTCCAGCAAAAGCTACAACATATGTCTGAAGTAGAAAGAACAGCGACAGACGTAGACAAAGAAGGCCTGTTCACAGGTCGTTACGCGATTAACCCTCTGAATGGAAAGAAAACACCAATTTGGGTTGCTAACTACGTAATGATGGACTATGGTACAGGTGCAATTATGGCAGTACCAGCCCATGACGAACGCGACTTTGAATTTGCTACAAAATACGATATTGAGATCATTCCAGTAATTAAACCTGAAGATGGCAGTGTTGATGTTGAAAATCTTACAGAAGCATACACAGGTTCAGGTGTAATGATGAACTCTGGTGAGTTTGATGGTCTTGAGTATAAAGAAGGTCAAAAGAAGATTGTTGAATGGATGGACGAAAAAGGTCTTGGTAAGAAGACTGTGAACTATCGTCTACGTGACTGGTTAATTTCACGCCAAAGATATTGGGGAACTCCAATCCCGATCATTGAATGTGAAGATTGTGGCCACGTTCCAGTTCCAGATTCTGAACTTCCAGTTGTTCTTCCAAAAGATGTTGAGTTTAAGAGTGAAGGGGAATCTCCTCTAACTACAAGTGAGACGTTTAAACATGCAATCTGTCCTAAGTGTGGCAAAAAAGGAACACGTGAAGTTGATACAATGGATACATTCGTAGATTCTTCTTGGTATTTCCTACGTTATACAGATGCAAACAATTCAGAGCAGATTTTTGACAAGGAAAAAGCTGCATACTGGATGGGTGTAGACCAGTACATTGGTGGTGTAGAACACGCTATCCTTCACCTACTATATGCACGTTTCTACACGAAGGTAATGTATGACCAAGGCATTTCACCAGTAAGTGAGCCATTTAACAACCTACTAACTCAAGGTATGGTTCTAAAAGATGGTGCGAAAATGTCTAAGTCTAAAGGGAACGTAGTAAGCCCTGACATCATTATTAAGAAGTATGGTGCTGATACGGCACGTCTGTTCATCCTATTTGCAGCGCCACCAGAGAAAGATCTTGAATGGTCTGATGACGGTGTAGAAGGTGCATACAGATTTATCAACCGTGTTTGGAGACTGGTTGATGAAATGAAAGATCACATGGCTGAGGGTGACCTGGTTATTGAATCTAAAGAAGATAAACACCTGAACTTTATGTTAAATAAAACAGCTAAAAAAGTTCATGAAGATATTACGGGCCGATTCAACTTCAATACAGCAATTTCAGCTGTTATGGAACTTGTTAATGACGCCTACCGTTACAAGGATCGTGTTGAGACTGTTAATAAGCCTCTAGTTAAGAAGCTTGTTGAAGATCTACTTGTTATCCTAGCACCATTCGGTCCTCACTTCACAGAAGAACTGTGGACTGCAATTGGTAAGACAGAATCTGTACATGTACAGAAGTACCCAACGTGGGACGAAGCTGCACTTGTACTAGATGAGATAGAAATAGTACTACAGATTAATGGTAAGGTAAGAGACAAAGTTGTTGTAAGTAAAGATGCGACAAGAGACGAACTTGAGAAGCTGGCAATGGAAAGTGATAAGATAAAGAAATTGACTGAAGGTAAGAAGATTATCAAAGTCATCACTGTACCTGGCAAGCTGATCAACGTGGTAGCGAAATAGGAAGTGGGAATCTAGCAGATATGCAAGGTTCCAGATGAGAAAGGGGACCCAGAAATGTCGAAGAAAACGAATCCAATTCTAGAACGTTATAAACCTATGGTAGAAGGTATCGGTATGACTTTTGGTAAGAACTGTGAAGTAGTACTTCATGATTTTTCATTAGCACCGAATTCTATTATTGCAATAGCAAATGGTAATGTAACTGGAAGAAACGTCGGATCACCTATGACTGAACTTTCACTTAAGAAGGTGAGTCATGGAGATACGGATAATGATATCATCAACTATACAGGAAAGAGTGCTGATGGTCGCGCACTTAAGTCATCTACATTTTTTATTAAAGATGACAAAGGTGAAACGATTGGGTGCTTCTGTATCAACTTCGACATGTCTGAACTGGTTGTTGCAAGAAACGTACTAAATGACATGATGCAGGTTGCTTTGAATATTGAAGATAAGGCCTCAGAAACTGTAAATACAGTTAATGACGTTTTAACAGACTTAGTTCAAGTAACTATTGAAAGTGTTGGCAAACCAGTAGCATACCTGACAAAAGATGAAAAGGTTCAGATTGTTAATAAGCTGGACAGACAGGGAGCCTTCCTGATAAAAGGCGCTATTGATTATGTTGCAAAAGTTCTGTGTGTATCGAGATACACAATTTACAACTACCTTGATGAAATTCGTGTAGAAAAGTAAATTTAGAATAAGTTGTATTGGATATTCTGTAAATAATTGATATTATAATAATGATAAGTTCAAATATAAGCGACTGCCTAGGCAGTCGCTTTATATGGACAGAGTTTTACTTACATAAACGTTCATGCTTCATGTTATGAAGTCTTCTGATAACAAGCTATGAAGTCAATGAACCTATTTAGGAGGAAATCAAATGATGAAACCTGTTAATACTACAAATGCACCAGCAGCAGTAGGTCCTTACGTACAAGGTATGGAAGCTGGTCCTTTCGTATACGTTTCAGGTCAGTTACCACTGAACCCAGAAACAAAAGAAATGGTTAAAGATGATATTAAAGCGGCGACTCGTATGTCTCTAAACAACTGTAAAGCTATTCTTGAAGAAGCGGGTTGTAGCCTAGAGCAAGTTGTTAAGGTAGAAATCTTCCTTAATGACATGAACGATTTTGGTGCAATGAATGAAGTATACTCTGAGTTCTTTACTGCACACAAGCCTGCACGTGCTGCTGTTGAAGTTGCGCGTCTGCCTCTTGATGCTGACATCGAAATCCAAATGATTGGTTACAAAGGTTAATTCATCCCTTAAACCACATAAGTAAATCGAAGGGCCAGTAAATACTGCTGGCTCTTTTTTTGTACCGTTCTGTTGAACCCAAAAAAAACAAACTTGTGTTTAAGCAAATAAAAAAGATGTAAGAAGAAATGATTTGTTCACTTCTTCTTACATCTTTGTATGTTTGCAGCTAACGTATTATTCTAAGAGTTTTGTCTAGAAGCCTTCTTAGCTTCACGTTCTTGCTGTCGTTTCATGCGCTGAGCATATTTTCTTCTTTGGAGGTTATACCAAGTCATAATGAGTCGCCAAATTAAGAAAGTAATCCCTGCTCTTATGGAGAAGCTGATCCAGTCCATGTTGTCATACCAGTTTGTTGCCTCTGGTGTAAAGGATCTGGTTTCATCATCAAGTAGAGCTTTGTCGCTTACAAATCCGGGTGCAACGAGTTCTGTGTTTGCAATAACCAGATCACCCATAGAATATTTTATTGATCCAAGTGTTTGCCCGGCTTCAATAGGAAGGCTGATATCTGGATCGAGATACATCTCTTTTGAAAGATCACTCACAAGTGTTCCAAGTGGGAGATAGGCAACCAGTGCATCCTTAGTCACAATCGATAACTTTGTTTGCTTCTCATCGTCAAAACTAAGTTCCTCAACTTTTTCACCTGCTTTTGCAAGTTCTTTTCTTTCGAAATTATCAAATCCATAGTCAAGAAGACGTCTTGTGTCGATATAAAGGTTCTTACCTTCAGATTTTAGTATAACACTGATTAGTTTCTTTCCATCTTTTTCACCATATGTTACGAATGTCTGGCCAGCAGCATTGGTGTAACCTGTTTTACCACCTTTAACAGCCTCATATTTAATGTTAATCATATTTCCATTATAGTTAATTAAGTTTTTACTACCAGTACCATAAAGGAAGCGGTTTGAGTTGGTTAAGTAACGTGTTTCAGGTTGTTTGTTAGTGGGTGGTATTTGATATTTAACTGTTGCACAAATTTCAACCAACTTAGGCATATCCATTGCGAACTTTCCAATTAAGGCCATATCATAAGCCGTTGTAACATGTTCTTTATTAGGTAAGCCATTTGGGTTCATAAAGTTGGTGTTGAGTGCGCCTAACTCAGTCGCACGTTCGTTCATCTTTGCACAAAATGCTTCTACGCTACCAGAGTGGTAAATTGCTAAAGCTACAGCAGCATCATTAGCAGATTCTATTAATGTGGCAGACAATAACTGTTCAACAGTTAAAATCTCATTTTCATTTATGTAAATCCTGCTCCCATCCGTAAAGGGGCTTTTACCATCAACTACAACCTGTTCACTCAGATCCAAATCTTCAAGGACTAAAATTGCCGTCATTAACTTGGTAATGCTGGCTGGATACATGACTTTATTAATGTTCTTTTGATACAGTATTTGCCCTGATTCTTGATCCATCAGAATTGCAGCTTCTGCAACGATGTCAGCCGTGTTTAACGTATATGTTTCAGCAAACACAGGACTAAATGTTTGCAGCATAAGCATGAGTATTAATACTAGGGAGAAAACTCTATTTTTCATTTAAATCACCTCTTGTCAGACTATTGATATTTTACCACAATTGCAGGATACATAGCAGGGGAATCTGCTATTTAAGCGCATTATAGCCAAATTGTAACGAAATCGTGATTGGAGGAATAATCTGGATATTATCTTTCAATACTGATATACTGTAATTATATTACAATTATTGAGGTGAAATATGAATCAGAAAACTAAAAATCGCTTGATAGAACTGTCTATATTAGTAGTCGTACTTCTATTAGTACTTGGTGTGAAATCTTTTGATTACTACACAAATGTATATGGGTATGGAGATTCAATTGAGGATGGAAAAGCTGTTGAAGAAAACTCAAGTCGTACCGAGGACCAACTAAAAAATGAGGGCAAGAGCCAAGTTCAACTGCTAACTGTACAAATTGCAGGAGCGGTTGCAAATCCAGATGTATATGAAGTTCCAGCTGGGAGCAGAATTAATGATGTTATCAAACTTTCAGGTGGATTTTTAGAAGATGCGGATCAGACAACCATTAATTTGGCTTTAAAAGTCTACGACACCCAGAAAATAATGGTCTTTAAAGTGGGTGAAGCGCCGATTGTCATCCAAGAAAATGAGCTAGGAGACTGGACGTTACAAGACTTAAATGAAGCAGATGCATCTCGTTTAATGGAGATTAAAGGGATTGGTGAGTCCATGGCAGGAAAAATTCTAGACTATAGAAAAACACATGGTCCTTTTAATGATATTGACGAACTTTTATCTGTTAATGGCATTGGTGAAAAAAAGCTACAGACTATAAAAGAGGCATTTGAGTCTGGACTCAAAAAATGATATAGTGATGATTGGACACCCGAAATAATATACAGATTCAGCATACGCTGGAGGTGGAATAATGAGTGAAAAAGAAATCCGTTTAACGGAGCTGACTCAAAGCTCTGGTTGAGCGGCTAAAATAGGTCCTGAAGACCTGTCGCAGGTTCTGCGACAACTCCCCAAATTTGAAAGTGATAAGCTTATAGTCGGACTGGAAACGTCTGATGATGCAGCGGTATATCAAATAAACGATGAACAAGCAATTATTCAAACCTTAGATTTTTTCACACCTATTGTGGATGATCCTTATATGTTTGGTCAAATTGCTGCAGCAAACTCATTGAGTGACGTGTATGCAATGGGTGGTGAACCCACGGTTGCCTTGAACATCGTTGGATTCCCAACATGCCTAGATATGAGCATCTTAGGAGATATCTTGCGCGGTGGTGCGGATAAAGTCAAAGAAGCTGGAGCCTTACTTGTTGGTGGTCATACAATTGAAGATAATGAGCCTAAATATGGTTTGTCTGTGACGGGAATGGTGCATCCAGATAAAGTCTTAGCCAATGCTTCTGCACGTGTAGGTGATGTTCTTATTATTACAAAACCTATTGGTGTAGGTATTTTAAACACGGCAATAAAAGCTGAGCTGTTAAGTAAACAAGACACTGAAGAAGCAATGCGTGTCATGGCTTACTTAAACAAGTATGCAGCCCATGCAATGAAGCCTTATAATGTTTCTGCATGTACTGATATTACTGGTTTTGGACTTGCTGGTCATGTACTTGAAATGGCTGAAGGCAGTGATGTTACCATCGATATTAACACAGCTTCTATTCCAGTAATGGACGGGGCTGTAGAAAATGCAGCTATGGGACTGGTTCCAGCGGGTGCATATCGTAACAAAGATTACTCAGGTCACAAAATACAAATGTCTGAAGATGTAAGCGTAGAGATGCAGGATATATTGTACGATCCTCAAACATCGGGTGGTCTACTTATCGCTGTACATCCAGAGGACTTAGATGCAATCATGAAGGATCTTGAGGAACAAACTGAAACAGCTTTTGCTGTTATCGGTCGAGTTTCAGAGAAAAAAGAGTTTGCAATCTATTTTAATTAGAATCAATGGCCCATTATCATCAGAGCATTATAAATGCAGATGGTAATGGGTTTCTTTATTGTGTTAGTTATAAGTTAAATGTGTTATAATAACTCAGGAAAACAGTCGGTAACAACCAAAGAGTTTAATATGTTAAAACCGTGTCTTTGGAAGGCGTACGTAAGACGAATAAATAAAATATATATCGTATGACACGACTGTGGGTTGAGCTTAGAAAATCGATGGATAAATAATATAGAAAACGAACCTAAAAAAGTTGGACAAACAGATGTAGTCTGTTAAGATTTGACCCAACAACGATGGGAGTATAAAAATGAAAAAAGCTCTGTTTGCTCAGTTGCCTAAAGTTGATGAACTATTAGAGCATGCTGATATAAAACAGCTTCTTGAAGGAAATTCAAGAACTGTAATCGTGGATAGTATTCGTGAAAACATTGATCAAGTTAGAAAACAAATTATTGCACTAGATGGTGATGAAACGCAAGCATTTACAGTGGATGTAGACGCAATTGTTGATGGTGTAATAAAGATGTCAACAGCCAAAGAAGCCTATCACCTGAAACGTGTTGTAAATGCTACAGGTGTTGTTTTGCACACCAATTTAGGGCGTTCACTTCTAGCAAGTGAGATCAAAGAACATATAGGTGAAATTGCCTGCTCATACTCAACTCTAGAGTTTGATACTGAAAATGGTAAACGTGGATCGCGTTATAGCCATGTTGAAGACATTATTTGTGAGTTAACCGGTGCTGAGGCTGCTTTAGTTGTTAATAACAACGCTGCAGCGGTTATGCTGGTTTTGAGTACACTTAGTGAAGGCAAAGAAGCCATCGTGTCACGTGGTCAGCTTGTTGAAATTGGTGGATCATTTAGAATCCCAGAAGTTATGCGATGGTCAGGTGCTGAACTTGTTGAAATTGGTACTACAAATAAAACCCACTTGCGTGACTACGAAAGAGCAATTACTGAAAATACGGGTGTGCTATTAAAAGTACATACAAGCAATTATAGAATTCTTGGTTTTACTAAAGAAGTTTCAGTTGAAGAACTGGCTCCTCTTGCTAAAAAACACAATATTCCGCTTGTAGAGGACATTGGTAGTGGTTCATTCATAGATTTCTCTAAGTTTGGACTTATGAAAGAACCAACTGTTCAAGAGGCCATTGAAGCGGGGGCTGACGTTGTTACATTTAGTGGAGACAAGATGTTAGGTGGTCCACAGGCTGGTATTATTGTTGGAACGAAAGAATATATTGAAGACATGAAAGCCAATCATTTAACCCGTGCTTTACGTGTTGACAAGATGACACTATGTGCTCTTGAAGCCACGCTAAAGTTCTACAGAGACGAAGATAGGGCTCTAAAGTCCATTCCTGCTCTTAGAATGTTAACCATGCAAGCTGAGGAGTTAAAAGACAAAGCAGAGACATTACTTGCTCTTGTGAACGAACACGTTAAAACATTTAATATTAAAATCGTAAAAGGTGCATCTGAAGTGGGTGGTGGCTCAATGCCACTTGAAAAACTGCCAACCTACCTTTTATCCGTTACACACGACAAGCTTTCTGCAAATAAAATCATCAATGGTCTTAGAGGTTATGAAATGTCAGTTATTGCACGCGTTGAAGACGATAACGTACTATTTGACCCAAGAACCCTTCAAGATGGTGAATATGAGTTCGTAGCAAAAGCACTGGCATCACTTGAGCAGGAGGTTTAAAATGACGAATATTGTCATTGGTACAGCAGGACATATCGACCATGGTAAAAGTGCACTGATCAGAAGGCTGACAGGCATTGAACCGGATCGTTGGGAAGAAGAACGAAAACGTGGGATAACTATAGATCTTGGTTTTGCTTTCTTTGACCTACCAAGTCAGAAAAGAGCGGGTATTGTTGATGTACCTGGTCATGAAAAATTCATTAGAAATATGCTGGCTGGCGTCAGTGGTATAGATTTAGTTTTACTTGTAGTTTCTGCTGAAGATGGTGTTATGCCTCAAACACAGGAACACCTTGATATCCTTAACATGCTTGAAGTTAAGCGAGGTATTGTTGTTTTAACCAAGAGTGACCTTGTTGATGAAGATATGATTGAACTGGTTATGGATGATGTAAAAGATCATCTAGTAGGTACCTTTTTAGAGGGACAACCTATGATTCCGGTGTCCTCTGTGACAGGTGCTGGTCTAGACGAGCTCGTCTCAACAATTGACGAAATGGCTAAAGATATCGATGACAAGCCAGAACATATACCAGCAAGACTTCCTATTGACCGTGTTTTCTCTCTTCAAGGGGTAGGCACAGTCATTACAGGTACACTCGTTGAGGGTCGAATTAATCAGGACGACATTTTGAAGGTGTATCCAAGTGGAAAAGAAGTTAGAATTAGAAAAATTCAGAACCATAACAAAGACGTAACTGCTGCTTTTGCTGGACAACGTGTTGCACTTAACCTTACTGGGGTCGACAAAGCAGACCTGCACCGAGGAGATGTACTTGCAAAAGAAGACACAATGAAATCCACCATGATGTTAGACGTTGATTTTACACTCATGAAGTCAGCAACAAAACCTCTAACAAATTGGACGAGATTAAGACTTTATCAAGGTACTAAAGAAGTGCTTTGTCGAATTGTATTACTGGATAGGGAAGAACTGCTTCCTGGTGAAAGTTGTCTTGCTCAGTTAAGACTTGAAGAGAACACGGCATGTAAATATGGCGACCGTTTTGTTACAAGACTCTACTCTCCACTCATTACAGTGGGTGGCGGTAAAATACTTGATCCAAATGCAGTAAAACATAAACGATTTAAAGATGAAATTTTAGATGATCTGATGATGAAACTTGAAGGAGATCCTAAACAAATTGTGGATGGCAACCTATTTAAGTTCAGCTCAGAATTCCCTAAAGTTGAAGATATTGCTGGTCAATCAGGTCTTGCAGCTGACCAAGTCAAACAACATCTAGATGAAATGTCGGAAGAAGGTCTCGCGTTTATGTTCCCATCAGGTGAATGGGTTCATGGCTCTTATTTAGACCAAATTGAGTCAAATATAGTTGAGCAGCTGAATAAATATCATGAGAAGAATGCTCTAAAGCCTGGTATGCCTAAAGAAGAACTGCGTAATAAGGTCTTAGGCCGGGTAAAGAATAAACTAGCAGACGTGATCTTTGAACGGGTAAGAGATAATAATCTTATAAGAATTGAAGGTGCGCTGGTAGCATTATCACAATTTGAAATTAAGATGAACCCTAAACAGAAGGAAAAAATGGATAAAATCGTATCATTCTTTAAAGAACATGGTACAAAACCTCCTGCTGTGAGTGAAGCTGAAATTAAATTGGGTATTGGTAAAAAAGATAAAGACCTTTTAGATGTTTTATTTGCATCTGAAAAACTGGTTAGATTGACGGATAAGATTTGGATGGATGGCGACGCATTTAGAGATGCAAAATCTAAAATGATAGACCATCTAGAATCAAATCAAAAGATAAACCTTGCAGAGTTTAGAGATTTAATCGACACATCAAGAAAAAATGCAGTCGCTCTTTTAGAGTATTTTGATGCTCAAAAGGTAACAAAACGTCAAGAAGACTATAGAGTTCTAAGATAACTCTTACAATTATGAAATAAATCTTGATAAATCTCTGAGAAAATCATAAGTTATCATTGGAGAATTTGAAACCGAATGAGGATGGTGGAAAAATGTCAGAAAAAATTCTAGTAGTAGATGACGAGCCTATTCTGCTTAAAGGCCTAAAATTTAGTCTTGAGCAAGATGGCTACAATGTAGAAACTGCTATCGATGGCAATGAAGCATTTGAAAAGATCATGAACAACAATTATGAACTGGTTGTTTTAGATTTAATGCTTCCAGAAATTGATGGTCTTGAAGTATGTAAAAAAGTAAGAGAATCATCTATGGTTCCAATTATTATTCTTACAGCAAAGGGTGATGACTCTAGTAAAGTGCTAGGTCTTGAGTATGGTGCGGATGATTACTTAACAAAGCCATTTAACATCCTTGAGCTAAAAGCAAGAATTAAAGCGATCCTTAGACGTGTTCAAGTTAACGAGAAGCAGACTGCAACAAGTGTTATTAATGTTGGTGACTTCTCAATCAACACGCTGGGACGTAAAGTAACAGTAAATGGTCGTGATGTAAACCTGACAGCAAAAGAGTTTGACCTTCTTCTGTTATTGGTTATGAACCGCGATAAAGTATTCTCAAGAGAAGAACTTCTTGAAACAATCTGGGGATACGAGTATTTTGGTGACGTTCGTACAGTTGATGTACATATTAGACGTCTAAGAGAAAAGATTGAAAAGAATTCTTCTCAACCGGAATATATTTTAACGAAGTGGGGCGTTGGCTACTACTTCAAGCACAAATAAGTGTCAATTGGACATCAGTTAAGCCATTAGGATTGGATGTGTTCAATAAGTATGTTAAACACAAGCAAATGGTTTATTAGCATTAGGTGGAAACTTGTTTCCACCTATTTGTTATTAATCCTATTAACTTTAACACTCATGATTTCGTTTATAAACGAAACATTAAAAATTAATGCCGTTGGTGACATGCAGATCAACCTGCTAACCCAAGGGAATATCATTGCAGATGAAGTAGCACCGGACTTTTATAGGTTGGGTATTTCGTCAACCCGTTCTTACGTTGAAGGTGTCATAAAAAAATACAGTCTTGAGCTCGATGCACGTATTCTAATCATTAACGAGCATGGACGTGTTCAACTGGACTCTTATGACAAAATGGTAGGTAGAAATTTTAAACACCTCCTGGAAGTATCTAGCGCCTTACAGGGGACGCCTTCTGCTGAACTGTACAGGACGAACACAGCAGGGAACATTATGTATGTAACCGTTCCAATAACGCAACGACAAGACATTATTGGATCAGTTCTTATTTCAGCATCGGCTGATCACATCTTTGAAAACATTTCAGCAGTTATTCAAAAGATTCTTCTTTTATCATTACTTGGAATACTCATTACAGGTATAGTCAGCTTCATTTTTGCTGATATCTTTTCCGCGCCTATTGAACGGATGACAGAGGTTGTAAGGGCCATTACTAGAGGCCAGCATGACAGAAGGGTATATGTTCGAGGAAATGATGAACTTGCTAATCTTGGGAATGCATTTAACTTGATGTTAACACGATTAGAACAGGTAGATGAAAGACGTAAGCAGTTTGTATCTAATGCTTCACATGAACTTAGAACGCCTATGGCATCGATGAAAATTATATCTGAAACCTTGCTGTCACAGGAAGCTTGGGATGAAGGGGTTTACCGTGAGTTCTTAGGTGATATTGACCAGGAAGTGACTCGGCTCAATAAAATTATTGATGACCTACTGTATTTAGTGGACATCGAAAAGAAAGAGCTCCAGTTGGAATATCAAATCACATATATGAACTATCTTGTTGAGAATGTGATCAAACAATTGGTTCCTCTTGCTGATAAAAAGAATATAGATATTTATTTTGATGAGTCTGAAAAGATCCAAATTGAAATTGATAAAGGAAAAATACAACAGTCCATTATTAATATTTTAGGTAATGCAATTAAGTACACTCCAGAAGGTGGGCGTGTAGATGTAGATCTTTACCGTGTAAAAGAGAACGTAGTTGTTCGTATTACTGACACAGGTATAGGTATACCCGAAGAAGATTTACCACATATCTTTGAAAGATTCCACCGTGTAGACAAAGCCCGTGCACGTGCAACGGGTGGTACAGGACTGGGGTTAGCAATTGCCCAGCAAATTGTTAACCTACATCAAGGGCGCATTTACGCTGAAAGTGAACTGAATGTGGGTACTAAAATGTACATTGTGTTACCATATAGGTTAGATATATAGGAGGAGAAGATGAAGAATTCATTGAAATTTGTATTCGCCAGTGTCTTTGTCTTTTCGTTAATACTCCTTAGTTTTACGAATAGACTAAACACAAAAGTTCTAAATACAGAAGATATTATTACACCTAATCCCGTAAGTATACGCCTTAACTCTAAACTTTACTTTGTCTCTGGAGACAAGTTAAGGAGTGAAGATAGGGTAATCGAGTTTACCAATGAACAGTTTGAAGTCGGACTGGCTGAAGAACTGGCAAAAGGGCCTAAAACTCGAATGTATGAAACGCCATTTGTGGGTTCTGTTAAAATTCTATCTGTTGAATCCATTGACAATGTGGTATACGTGAACATGTCTAAAGACTTCACCGAAACTGAGTACTGGGCAGGGGAAAGACGTGAGCTTTTTATATGGTCCATAGTCAACACCTTTACAGAACTCGAAGATGTTTACAGTGTAAAGATACTTGTTGAAGGTAAAAAATTAAATGTCGACTTGGGTGGTTTTACAATGATGGAACCCCTACCACGGGTTGAAGACTTTATATTTGTTAAAAAGCAGCATCCGAGTGCAGTGGTCATTGAGTTCTTAGACAACGTGTATTTAAAACGTTATGACATTGCATATGACTTAATAGATTCAAAGAGTCGTGCTCTTCTTAGATACAAGGAATTTGTTGAAATTATGGAAGAGTATTATGATAGATTCTATGGATACGAACGGGGTATACACTTTACACAGGACTTTAAAGATAGTAAGGTTGTACATGTAAAGTATATTAGAAACAATGATTTTTTCCAGGATGATGGCATCTCTCCAGATGGACAAGCTATACAGGTGGAAGTTTATGATTACTGGGAACTCATTGAAGAAAAAGGAATTTGGAAAATTAACTTCAGAAATTACTAAGTGTTTGATAAAACTGGTGTGAGAAGGGAGTCACTTGGAATGGCAGAAATGAAAATTAGGGCAACAGACACGCTGAGAATTCACTACACAACTGTAGGTAAAGAATATGACGTACTGGATCTAGATGATGAATGTTACAAGATCAGTGATGATCGAGGTAAGTTTAACTGGGTGCCAAGAAGATACTTTGAAGTTGTAGAGTAATATTGTACAATAATTAAAAGATTAAGGAGACATCTAAATTAAGATGTCTCCTTTTGCATTTAATTGTATTTAAATAGGGTAGGTATAAAGCAAATAATAAGAGACCCCTTCAAGTTGGAAGGAGCTGAGATGATGTTGAAGATACTTGAAAAAGGCCGAATTTTGGTGGTCGCAGATGTATCAAAAATTCAAAGGACGGTAGTTAAGACACTCGAAAGTGATGGCTATGATGTGGATATAGCAACAACAGAGGATCAAGCTCTGTTTCAGTTGTACGATGAGCTTCCAGACCTGATTACCATTGACCTCAAAATGAGGAGCTCTGAAGGTATGCGTACCTTTGAAAAAATTATGAATCATGAACAGTGGAAATATGTACCGGTAGTTGTTATGACTGAAGATGCAGATGTTGTAAAGTTTTTAGATGCGTATCACTCAGACTATCTTGAAACTGTTTCAGAACCAATGAATCCCCTTGTTTTAAGGCGTCGAGTTGAACAGGTTCTTGAAAGACGGTCTCTAGCTAAAACGCTAGACGAAGAACTACTGCGTGTTAAATCAAAAAATCAAATAATAAGTGAAGCTGAAACTACGATTCAAACACAACAGAAACAGATTGAAATTCTAGAAAAAGAGTTAAATCAAACGGTTATTAAAGATACCCTAACAGGTCTGAATAACCGCCGTGCATCCATGTTACGCTATGAAGAAGAAGTTGCACGTCATGATAGAAATGACCTAATTTTCTCAATGATCTTGTGTGATATTGATAACCTTGCTGATGTAAATGTTAAGTATGGCAGAAAAGCAGGAGATGTTGTTATAAAAAAAGCTTCTGAGCTTCTCACCCAAGGAAAAAGGCAACAGGATTATGCTTCTAGGTGGAGTGGTGGCGAGTTTTTACTTATACTACCGGATACGGACTTAGAGGGCGCAATTATTTATGCAGACCGTGCACGTAATAGAATTGCAAACCATGTGTTTAAAGTAAGCGATGGACAATTTAAGGTGACCATGACTTTTGGTGTTTTATGTTATGATCGCACCATGCCGCCTGAACTTGCTATTCAACTTTCTGATAAAGCACTAAAAAAAGGCAAAGAGTCGGGACGAAACAAAGTTGTAACAGCGGATTTACTATAGTACGAGTTTTGAAATAATTTAATTGGTTTTGAGACATAGTACGGTGTACCACTTGCAAATTATGCAAGTAATGTAGTATTATGAAATTAGCCTTAAATCGAGTTAGAAATATCGCAATACCTGTTTTGGATCATGATTTGTTTTGAACGTAGCACTTCCGAAATGGTATGAGTGGTGGTTACAAAGAATTAAGGACTAAACAAAATTTCGGAGGTACATAATTATGACTGGTACAGTAAAATGGTTCAACGGTGAAAAAGGTTACGGATTTATCACACCAGAAGAAGGTAACGACGTATTCGTACACTTCTCTCAAATCCAAAAAGATGGTTACAGAACTCTTGAAGAAGGCGAAAAAGTAGAGTTCACAATTGCTGAAGGTCCTAAGGGTCCTCAAGCTGAGAACGTAGTGAGCCTATAATTTTTATAAGCTGCTAACAATCCCCAACATCCGTAAGGATATTGGGGATTTTCTTTTTGTATAGACAAGTTTAGGTTAAATAATAAAAGCCTAAAAGACTCTAAAATGACTCAGTTTGACCTTTAAAAAACTGTTTGGACTTGTCAGAAAATTAAATCAAGGCTATAATACTCTTTAAAATCATTTTGTATATTCACAATAAAGGATGTATAAATATTGGAGGGTGTAATGGAGTTTGAGGTTAAATATAATAAGTCAGTTATTAAATTTGAGTTAAACACGAACAATTATATGGGAACATTATCTGAAAAAAGCCATAAGAAGACTAGAAAAGAAACTGAGATTTTACAAGAGTCAATAAACAACCCCATAGA
>Ga0070724_10000102_pt1 | contig 78986 bp, 57 predicted proteins | sample tdDd001_FD_67278 | JGI IMG/M metagenome (GOLD analysis project Ga0070724, IMG submission 67278) | Marine sediment microbial communities from the Atlantic coast under amendment with organic carbon and nitrate - tdDd00.1 | ecosystem: Environmental > Aquatic > Marine > Coastal > Sediment | place... | reverse complement strand
GCCTCGTGCACCTTTACCTCTTTTTCCGTCTGTTCCTCCTTTTGCTACTGAGATGTAGCTATGCGGATAATTCAGCTTCCAGTCTCCTTGGCGAGCTGCTTCAAGTGTATGAGCATTTATATATAGGAAGATTTCGGTTGGCGACTTAGCCCTACGTTTCCCTAGAATGACACGACTAACATCCTTACCGTCAATCTTATTGACAGGCAAATCAGCTCCAATCAATTTAGCCATAGTTGGTAAAATGTCCATTGTTGTCACCAGTTCCTTACACACCTTTCCTGCAGGAATTTTTGCTGGCCAACTCATAATACAAGGAACACGTTGTCCACCTTCAAAACAAGTCATTTTTCCTTCACGTAAAGGGGCTGCACTCCCGGCATGTTCTCCATAAATTAACCAAGGACCATTATCCGAAGTAAATACCACCAAGGTATTATCATATACACCATTCTTTTTTAAAGATTTGATTACCTCGCCTACAGACCAGTCTATTTCCATGATCACATCTCCATACAAACCATGCTCTGACTTTCCTTTGAATTTATCGGATACTGCTAAAGGAACATGAGGCATAGAATGAGCTAAATACAAAAAGAAAGGCTTATCACTTTCTCGAGTAATAAAATCAACAGCTCTTTCGGTATAACGAGTTGTTAATTGTGTTTGATCAGGATTTTCCTCAATTGTTGTCACCCCCTCAATTAAAGGTAAAGCAGGAAAATTAAGAGGTTTTCCTGGCAGCATATCGTTGGAGTAAGGTAAACCAAAATACTCATCAAAACCATGGCTTGTTGGCAAGAATTCGGGCAAATGTCCCAAATGCCATTTCCCAACACATGCTGTAGAGTATCCTTCTCCTTTCAACAATTCGGCTAATGTTACCTCCTTGTCGTTAAAACCCATCTTTGCCTTTCGATGTGTCCATTTTGGTCCTTTGGGAAATAGAACGTGTGAGATACCAACACGTTGTGGATAGCAGCCCGTAAGCAATGATGCACGTGATGGTGTACAAACAGAGGCGCCTACATAGAAATCCGTAAACTTAGTGCCCGTTTGGGCCAATAGATCAATATTTGGTGTTTCGATATCGTTTGCACCATAGCAACCAAGATCACCATAGCCTTGGTCATCGGTAAAAATAATAAGCAAATTAGGCTGCTTTTTGTTTTTTGCTTGGAGTGTTCCTGTAGGTGTTAGCGTAGCTAGCCCCAGGGCAGCCAAACTAATCTTTTTAGATAAGTTCATTGTGTTCTAATTTTAAGTTTTACCAAAATTGTATAAAACACAATGATTATTACTCGTACTTTTTCTCCATTTAATGGGTAGAAAAGTTCGCAAAAAAATGATGGGTGAGTAAAACATTCACCTCCCCCTTTACCATTTTTCCATTCCATTAAGGATTAAATACATTGTGTATCAACACAAGTCTTTAAAATTATTTAATCTCAGATATAATCTATTGCAAATATATTTTCAATAGTAGCTTTATCATTACTAATGAGATTTTCCAGCACCTAATTTCATAGTTACCCCTAACGACACACCTATTTTTTGAAATCGAGGCAAAGGACTTTCGAAATTTAAATCGTGAGAGTAATCGACTCCCAGATGCAATAAATATTTTATATTTAGATTGTACTCATACCAAAGTGAGGCCTTCACACCCGGATTGTTGATAAAATAATTGTAAGTAATATCCAAAGGAGACAAAACGGTAGTCTTTACTCCGTCATGCAGCTTATAAATACTTTTTTGTGTCAAATAATATTTAAAATAAGCACCTCCCGTGAAGCCTACACGTTGTGTTTCGGTTTTAATAAGCAAATAATTCATTTCAATAGATGGAGCAATGTATAAATAGGTTTGTTTCACATTAAACCTACGCACCTGACTTTCATTCACATTACCTTCACTGTCGACCACATGCCTATTGTCATAAAAGCCATCCTTTGAAAAGGTATTTTTATCAAATATCAACCCATATGAAAGATAGTGTCTCTTACTTATATTTCTCTTACTGTACTTTAATGTTAAGCCCAATAGATTCGCCTTAGATTTTACATCCTTCGCATAGTACGAATTCATTATTCCAATATCAGGTGTAAGGAATAAGCTCCATTGTTTCTCTTTAATTTTTGCCTCCTCTTGTGCCCACACATCGCCAAGAGTAGAAACCGACAAAATGAATAACACGACCAATCTGGTCCATTTATTCTCATGAAATTTCACGATCATATCTAATATTTATTTTTATCTTTTAACATTAACTTACTCCCGGCTTTAATGAGTCTAGACACCGGTGCATGTGAGTAGCTTTCTTACCCCTTATTCATACTCGTAGTTCCCTTTCAATCCTAAAGGTTTCCAGTTCGTTTCATTATATATCTCCTTTAAGATATTATACATTCTAGGATCATACTCTTTTAGCTCTTCTCTGGTATGAATATGATTGTATACGCCATCGCCTTCTGGAATTGACTGAACTGCATAATTGAACCATATCGAAGTTGATTCTGCAAAATATTCCATTTCATCAGTAGCTGCGTATGTATTAAGCCATAAGCCTTCTTTCTTGGCTTTTTTAAATGCATCTTTCAAATTTTTCTGAAATCCTGGTACAGCATATCGCAATCCCGAACTATGAATAAGGTGTGCAAATTCATGCTGTAATAAATCATAACCGGCATTCTTATATTTGTTAAGCATGGCTTCTTCTGATGCACTTGCAAAAGGCTCTAATTCACTACCTCCATATCCTCGACCTCTTCTATTAAAAAACTCTTTATCTTCAATATTTGCATATTCAGGAAGATCTGATGTTTCTTCTTCTTCGGCAATAATTCCTACTCGTGCCCGGTTCAAAACCATTTGGGCCAGTACATCCGGCCTTTTAGCTGTCATATTAATAATTGTGTGTCGTGCCAATATAAGTGCCGAGTCTTCTACAAATTCAGAACTCACAACCGGAATTCCATTCGCATTTAAATACTTTTTATAAAAGGGATCGAAGTAGCCTTCAGGCGGACTCATTATCACATCTCCTGTTTCTAATAACACTGGAGCCTGCAGTAGATCCCAGTCAGCATTTTCCGGGTTACATGCTGTAAAAATTACCAAATTACAAAGTAGCATTAGCAGAAATGTCCACTTTACCCTAATCACATATTTACTTTTCATTATTATAACTCCTATTGTTTTTAATTCATTCCTATCTGCAATTCTGTTAAATTGATATCTGTAGAAAAACTCTTCATGTGAATTATCAACTCTCAATGATTACTCCTCATTATCAACAAAATGCCCAAGGATTAAAACAAAATCCTTGAGCAATATTTATATGAATTAAACTTTACTTAATTTAGCTGAACATTAAAAGTCGCAGTTAAGCCACTAATACTTACATTACTAATAACCACGCCTAAATACGAATAGCTATTCCCTGGCAGTAATGCAACCACATTATCTCCGGCCGTTCCATCTGCATCTACCAATACAGAAGTAGTTAAAGAACCAGTCTGGACTTTATCGGCATAATGAATAAGGACTCCTTTTGTATTTTTTCCTGAAGCTATTTGTGTTAATTCTGATTGATAACCCGTACCGCCAGAATAGGTGACATACAAGAATCCTTCTCGATCGCCTCTTGTTACGGGTATTTTAGCAATGACAAGCCCAGTTTCCTGATTAATTTCTTTAATTTGGATTGCGTTTGTAGAGCTACTTATACTTTTTATTCTAGAAGATTCGATCCACCGAAGAAACTCTCTTGTTGAAGGTGCTAAACCAGAGCCCCAAGCACCAGTACCCATTAAACTTGTATAGTCTCCATAACCTAAGTCACCAAAAAAATCATCTAGAGAATTATCATTAAAGCTATTTATCTTATCCTGCGAAGCTTCGGCAAGACCACAATCGTGCGTAGCCACTCCAAGGGCATGAACCAATTCATGAAGAAACACCCTTGCAAATTGAGTAATTTTTGGACGACCATCTCCCGGACTAGCAGTATAATTATTTTCAGAATAATTATCCTCTGTAGCACCGGCTACAAAGTAAGGAGAACCATCTGCAATTACAATATCATTCTGCATGAATCCATCTTCTGAACGGAAACTCCCCTGACCTCCACCGCCATGAAGTTCATCATCTTCCATTACAAAAGTAATTACATCGTAGTTACTTCTATTTAAAGAGCTTGGAATATTTCTACCATATAAGGCAAGAGAAGTATTATCAAACGCTCTTGCTCTAACATCTTCAGGTAATGTTTCTAATATAGAAGTATTTAATGACGTTATACTAATTCCTTTATTTGCAGCTGAACTACTTGCAACAAGCTTATCTAATTCTCTTTGAGCAATTACCTTCAATTCATTAAAACTTACTCCCGGATTACCATTATGTGCTTCAGAAATAAATTTACTTGTTTGGGAGTTTTCAGATATTTCTTCCCTTGTGTAAGGAATCGCTCCCATATCAAAAACATCCATATTGGAAATAGAAAAATTCCCATAGGATAGTTCTCCATACACCTCATTCGCCAAAGTCTTTAAGTTTTCTATTGTTCCTTCTGGCATACTCCACTCGGTATTGCTTAAATGGAACTTTACAACTGCAACACTATAATCATGATTTACAGAAACAGAGGTTTGCCCGTCCCACTTTGCGTAAAGAGTTATACTCTCAGTCAATTTTGTACTAAAATCAAACAAACTGGTAAGTGATTCATCAGAATACCAGCCTAAAAATTCAAAGCCATCTTTAGAAGGATCTGCTGGTTTTGTTGCAATTCCTCCCTGCTCAACCAACTGGGGCTCTATGCTCGTTCCTCCATCTACCGAGAAACTAACAGTAAGAGATTCCAATTCTAAACCCAATTCATCCTTACTGCAAGCACTTAAAGAGCACACTACCATTATCAGAAGTAATATTCTTTTTCCTAAACTTTTAAATATTTTTAATTCCATTTTGTATAAAATTTAAATTTTTGATGTGGTAACAGCTATCATCTTAACTGCCTTCTTATTCTTCAATAAACACAACCCCGTTAAAACAGGATTTTATAACTAACATACACTCCTAAATTATTATGAGCGGCAGAAGGCATAAACCCAGCAAAATAATAGTCATAAGTAAAATCCATACTAATTTGAGATTTGTTACCGAAACCAAAGGCTGGTTTATCCAATTCCATACCGTATGAAAGCAGAAAAGTTGGACTAGTTGAGATGACATTGTTATAAGCAAGTTGATTTCCCTTAACCTTTTCTTTATATTTAGGTGTTCCATCGCTATACTTGGTTGTTGTCTTTCTATTAAGAACGTATGATAATTCCATACCTCCTTTAACAAATGTTTTATTACCCCAAAGCTGATTTAAATATCGACCATAAGAGTAAGCCAAACTGACGAAATTAAAACGATCATTTGCCTTTATAGTTCCTTTTTTAATAGGTCTTGTATCAATAATATTATCTAAAACAGAACCATCAGAACGATAACTTAATGTAAAATCAGAGAAGCTTTTACCTGATTTTGACAACAGGTTCACGCCTACTGAATATTTATAAGAATAACCAGGTTTTGGGCTAAAAGGATTATCATTATGAGCAAGATTAGCTCCTCTTAATACAAAAGACATGCCTTGTGAAGTTCCAAAAAATAGAGATGCTCTTTTATTATTTTCTTCTTGTGCTGTTGCAAAAACGGGTAGCAACATCAATAATATGATTATTTTCTTCATTTTATTTTCTTCTAAAAATTATAGAGTTCAAACTTTATATTATTCGTTAACAGGAACTGGTGACCATCGTGGTTCATAAATACCTACATGTGGGAATTGTGCCCCTTCATTTAAATCTTCATCGGTTCTTACAATTCCTCCTTTTCGGTCCTCATCTCCAATTTCAAATACCATATATTCTCCTCCCAATGGTGAAAAACTACCACCAGAAATTTCACCATCGATCCCACTCACATTAACACGACCATAAACATTTGCTTCAACTTCGTAATAGTCCATTGAAAGGAATGATATTTTGCTATTATCGATGCTCCAAATTGGCTGGTCTCCATATTCTACAATTTTCGTATTTTCTGTACCATCAGCTTTTATTGTATAGCAATGCGTGTACGACACATCATCTTCATCGTATCTCCAGGTTTTTGTATAGGTCATAAGAGGATTCTCAGCATCATGATTCCAGTTAATCTCTTCGTACCAGAACTGTTCATCATTGGGAGAATACAAGAGTTTAGTTAAATCTTCCATTTCAAGATAATTTCCTGCTGCTAATTTCGATTCAAGCTCACTCATAGGAATCGTATACATATTGGTGGAAAACTGCGTTAAATCATTATTGTTATTGCCGATATTGGAGTTACCTGTCATAACGGAAATGGCTAATGTTTGTCCATCAGGCGATACCCCAAGTGACCTAACGTCAAGACCAAAATTTGAAATACGCGTTAATTCTTTTGTATTGACATCAACACGATAAGCCTCCCAAGCTGCGAGGGAACTAATTTCATGAACACCAGCAAAGTATACATATTCGGCATCCGGACTCCATGACACATAGCCTGATATTTTACCACCCTTGGTTAATGCCTCAACTTTCGACCCATCAGGATTCATCATATAAACATTAAACACATCGGTAAAAGCGATTTTGTATCCAGCCAAATCTTCACCTGCCTGGCTTAAAAGCTCCTGATTTATTCCCGATCCATCTTGCAAACTGTTGTCTTTTCGACATGAACTAATTAATGATGCTATCATAAATAGCATTAAAAAAATTGTGATTTGTCTATTTTTCATATTTTTAAAATTTTATTTTTCTATTAAAACTTGATGTAGCAATCTCCATCTCGCATAAGACTCATCGCCTCAGCAAGTGTGTTTTTTTAGTCAAAAATTCTTAGAGATTTAGCTAATTAAACAGGTATTCTTAAAATAATATTCGATAATTTATGTATGTTCCAAAATACTGATTGGCTGGTGAAGACCTTAAACCCAAAGCAGAATAGTCACAAGTAAAATCAAGACTTAAACGTGAACCTCTACCATTTCCAAAAATATTATGATCTAAATCGACACCATACGAGAAAATAAATGTAGGAGAACTTGTTACTACATAATTTCCTGAGATTTGAGACGCTTTCTTCTTTAGTGTGGTTTTCCCATCAAAGAAATTCACTTTTGTTTTTTGATTTAAAATATAGGCGAACTGGATACCCGCACTGAAAAAAGTTTTATAATCTTTTATTGTTTTTACATAATAGGAATAAGCATATTTTAATTCTAAGAAATTATAGCGATCAATAGAAGAATTGACTGTCTTCCCTTCAGCAATAATCCGCGAATCTATTATATCCACCGTATTACTACGTGAGCCAAAGCCCAACGAAAGATCATTTACACTTTTGCCGGATTTTGATAGCATTGAATAACCTCCTTCGAATTTATAAGCATACCCTAGGCCTGTATTAAATGTCTTATCGGTGGTATTTGACCAGGCTTCTTTGTTCAGGAAACTTATCCCTTGTGATGTTCCTATAAAAAAAGAGTTCTTTCGTTTTCCTTCTTGTGCCACCAGTAAACTTGGTAAAAGAACCATCATTAATATAATAAATCTATGCATCTTTAATTCTAAATAATAAGTGTAAGTAAAAATTATCTCACCGTTTCTATATCGCCAAACATATCTCTAATCAGCTTGTAACCAACCGGATCTATCTCCTGCATTTCTGTTTTGGAAGAAGGTATATAAGCGATACCCATTGTACCTCCCCTATTCTCCCATAGCCCTAAATAACAATCCATTAAGGCTGCAAAATATTCATCTTCAAAATCCGATTTAGGCAGACCATCTCCCCAGGGGGTCCATACACCTTTGGCTATAGCATCATCATTGGCCTTTTGTAAAGCATTTTGAAATAATGGTGCTGTGGGTGCAATCCCATAATTGTGTACCAGATGTAAAATCTCTTCATAGGATGCATCTCTGTTTCCAGACCCCCATGATTCAGTAGAATACAAATCTTGCACATTGTATCCAACAAGTGAAACCTTTCCAATATTATCTTCATATTGCTCCTCTGTATCCCAAAAAACCAGAGCACATTTCTTATTGGCCATTGAGTTTGCTACATGCTCTTTCGTACCATAAACATCTCCCTCAATGGTTAAGTATTGCTCTAAAATATCTCGGGCATATACCATTTGCTCATCATTAACACCTGATGTGCCAAATATTTCAACTCGACCACCATTGGGTGCAGTAACATAAATATATTTTGAAAATGTTTTTCCAATCGCCCCAAGTACATTATGAGATCCTATCTCAATCACTCCTTCACCATCAAGACTTTTTAAGTCCGAGTAAAGTTTCTCCTTAGAGCATGAGACAATAGTGACAATTAATAGCGCAATAAACGCTATACTAAGCTTATACATACTTTATTGTTTAAATAAATTATTACTTCATAACACAAACCATATCAATCTATTGGATTATTGTAAATGATAAAGAATCAGTCGGTTTTAAGATCCTTTTTTCATCAACACACAAGCGAAACTTTGCTATTTCATCACGTTCATTATTATCTTTAGAAACAGAAATCAAGTAACCAATGAGTCTAATCTCATTCATTTTATCATTCAAACCATCACTTGACTTACGAATTACATTAATTGCAATGACGTAAATGTTTAACATCAAGCAAAGAAACACTGTGACGTAAATAAATTTCATTTTCAACATACACCTAAGGACATTGGTTTTATCCTACCTATTAATATGAACTTATATATTACTTTACTCCAACTAACTATCATGTGATTCAATTGCAGATTCAGCCAATTCCGATTCTATAATTTCATCTTTTTTACTACATGCAGCAAAGCATATTATCGCAATTATAAATAAGGATTATCGATTCAACATTTTCATTATTCCCAATTTTTAGGCTTTCAATACTCTGGCATTTCCTTGCGACATTAACACAACAACTTAAAAGAGAATTACCCTTGAAAAAAAATGATTTTTTTCAATTTTAAATATTTGACGAAGGAGAAATGAAACATAACAATCTAATTAATAACGAATTTACACACACTGTGTAATCACTAAATAATATCTAATAAGACGGTTCAAAAAAAGTTAAGGAAGGTTGAAACTCGGCAATAGAAGTGAAAGTAATATCTAAATTAGAAATCTATTCTAAACAAAACATTGGGTGTAAACCCTAAGGATAAACGATTAACTTTCTGGGCATGGAGTTTACTATTATCTACATAAAGTCTATATTTCCTATTCAATATGTTCTTTTTATTGTAAACGTTTAATAGTGAAAAGCCAATTTTACCTTTAATGCCAGTTTTTTTAGAGGATAATTTAAAGTTGTAAAGTGTCGAGAAATCTAATCGATGATAATGAGGCAATGTTTCACTATTAATAGTTCCATACTCAATACCGTTCTCATTGGTAACTCCCATTACCGGAGTGTAAGGAATCCCTGTTCTGTATTTCCATCCCATTGAAAACTGAAAATTCTTCCATTTATAAAAATGCGACCATGTGATGCTATGTGTAATATCGTTATTGCCTCGGAATTCTTGTGCACTGTTTAAATTATCAAAAAAGAAGTTTGTTTTTGAATAGGTATATCCTAGCCATGACGTGTAATGGCTAATCTTTTTCTTTAATAGAACATCCATTCCTTTAGTTGCACTCAAACCTGCGGTATAATTCGTTTGAAATAACTCAAATCCTTTAGTGAAAGAGGTCAGACCATCTGTTATTTTTCTATAAAAATCGACATCTACGAGAAAATCATTTTTAGAATACAAGAATCCCAATGAAAATTGGTCGCTTACAACTATGGGGGTTTTATCATCAAGTGATGCTGTCCAAATTTGATTATCTACACCGAAATCCTGGGTTGTAAATTCAACAATCTGACTTATTGATTGTGATTTTAACTCAGCAGAACCTTTAAGCCGAAAGCAGTTATTTACAATATATTCGGCATACAATCTTGGCTCAAAACGCACTTTCTGTAATGACTTAAAATAACTACTTCTAAAACCAATATCAATATTCCACCTATCTGTTTTATTATAGTTTAAATTCGCATACACACTATGTACACTATTTTCAAGTACCTTATCCTCATAAAAATTAATATCTCTAAGAGAAAAACTAATATCAGTGGCAGCCAATTGGTATCCAAAATTAAAATTATATTGTTTATCTAGTTTTAACTGATTATCAAAAATAAAACCAACTTCGTTAACTTTATTCCTTTTAATTAAATTTCGACTCAAATCTGTATTATAGGGACGTTGACCCGCATAGTTAAGATTATAATCGGTGTAATATAAGCTAGCTTTGGAGAAAAGTTTGGGATTCCACGTCCTGCTCCAATCCAAGCCCATTCCTAAATTTGAAATGTTCAGTTTATCAATTTGCTTTATATAGGAGTCGATTACATTGAAATTATAATCTAAATGATTGAATGCATAAAAATTTGAAAATGTAATTTTATCTTTATCTGAAACGTCCAAGATCGTTTTTAACGTATAGTCATAAAAGAAAAACTGACCTTCCTCTTCTATTAAACTAGTATGGTATTGTTCCTCATTTTTTTCAATACTCGTATTCTGAAATGCTTTCTTGAAATACTGATTGAAAGCCTGAGTAGGTAGCCAATCATCCAAGGAGCGCCTGCACGACATTATAACGCCCACTTTAGGTGATATGGGTACTTTTAAGTAAGCATCCGTAAAGATCAAATTAGAACCAAACCCTCCTTGTAACTTCTGGGGTACTTCATTATCCGTACTGATATCTAACACACCAGAAACCCCGTCACCGTACTTTGGACTGGTTCCACTTCTATATACCTGAACACTTTTAATAATAGATGAATTAAAAGCTGTAAACTCCCCAAAAAAATGATCGGCTTTATAAGTTTTTATTCCATCCCAAAGAACCAGGTTTTGGTCAGGTGAACCTCCTCTTATATATAAGTCAGTTGCCGTTTCTGAGGGACTAACAATTCCTGGTAACAACTGTGCATTTGCTAAAACATCTGGTTCTAACAAACCTGCCAAAATATCTTGCCTTTGTGGATTAATATCAACTGAACCATCCTGCTTTATTTCAATTCCGCCACCTAAATACTCTTTTATAACAACTTCGCTTAAAAGATTTATTTTAGGTGATAATATGACAATCAAGCACGAATCATTTTCTATTTTATGAACAGGCAACACAAATGGATTATAACCCAAGTATGAAACATACAATGTATCGGATTTATAAATTTCATTTATAATAAAACATCCCGATTCATTTGTAACTGTTCCCTCCCTAGATGTCTTAAGCTCAACAGTAGCCCCCAATAAAGGTTGATTGTTTAAAGCATCGTACACATAACCACTAACTTTAGAACAGGTTTCCCTCTTAATCACATAATACCTATTATTAATCTGATGAAAACTTATAAAGTAGCGCTCTTGAAGAATTTTTATGACAGCTGCCAAGCCAATGTTTTTCAGTTTAAAGCTTACGCCAATACCCTTTATAGCCGTGACATTATATGAAAACTTAACATCAAAGTCATGTTCAATATCAGCTAATACGACACTAATAGGTGTGTTATTATAGTTATAGTCTTTCTCAGCATCCTGACTATAACTATTCCCAGCGATTAGAGAAATAATAAGTAATAATATAAATTTCATTTACCCTTTGAGAGAATAACCTGTTTTGAATTCGTCGAGCTATACGTATATTTTATATCAAAAGCATCAAATACACTTTTCAATGCAATTGCTAAATCAGTGTGAGTAAATCCTCCTGTAAATTGAATATTCTGATCGATATTTTCCGCATTGATTGAGATATTATATTGTTTTTCTAAGGCTAAAATAACGTGCCTTAATGGCGCATTAACAAAGCTACTTTCATCAATGATCCAAAAAGGTGTGCTTGATTCAACATTCCACTGATCTAATTTTGAATTTACATATCTAAGCGCCTGTCCTTTGGATATAATTTCTTTGAACTTTCCATGTTCAACTTTAACTTTACCCTCAAAACAAATAACCTCAAAAATGCTATCAATTGAATTAACTGTAAACTTTGTGCCTAAAACGTACACATTTCCATGGTCTGTCTGAACAATAAAATCTGAACCTTTATTAACTCTAAAAAATGCATGTCCTTTAAGGTTTACCTTCCTATTTCTTTTCCAATCCTTTATATTATAGTCTATTTCCGATTTAGCGTTCAAAACAACTTCTGAACTATCGGGCAATACAACAGCAAGTTGTTCCCCAAAATTTGTCTTATATGACTGATCTGTATTAAACAAAAACAAGTTCATTACAATTAAAAGTGCTACAGATGCTGCAACGGCATACGACCATTTAAAAAGGTTCTGATTCTTTCTGATACTACGATTAGGTTTTATTAAGGATTGAGTATTAGCAAAGACTTTATCCTTATCGTAAGCAGGTACCTCTAATAAGTCTGTACCTTTTAAAACGGTTTTCAGCAATTTGCCTTCTTTTGTTTTATCAAAAGAAGCTTGCTCCTCCTCAGGTAAGGATTTATCTGCCCATTTGGCTAAAAAATCATCATACATATATCTTTGTTTCATACCTTTAATATTTTAAACATTATATTTTACGCTAAATAAAATTAGTTTAAATATAATTCTGATAATGATCATAGAGTAAAATACTTATTAGAAATATAGTCATCTTAACCATCTCATCCATTGCATAACCACTTCCCTCAACCACATTTTATATATTATCCACGGTTATTCGTGCTTGGTCACTTATATCTCCTATATATTTCTTTATTTATAGGTTATTTAGGTCCCTGTCTAAAATAAAAAGTTGCTTAATATCACCATCCTCAATCTCTACTGCTTGATAATAGAGACCTAATGATTTACTTTGCTTTGGTTTATGTCTGATAATATTCATTTACTTTGTTTTGATTGCATTAGACAATGCTACGTATTTTAGTGCCCAATCAATTGTCATTAGAGTTTACTATTTCGAGTCTTCGCTTCCTAAAAAATTGTATCATAAAAATGACACCAACAATAAGTGATATAAAATACAGATGTACAATAGCAGAAGGAAGATCCTTATGCAGACGATATACATCACTTGTCATACGCCAAAAACCTCCTTGATAATTGTAGATCAACTCAATTAATGGCGATATAAATCCAAATAAGATAAAGACATTAAAGAATCTAATAGTACGATACTGGAAAAGTATAAAGGATACAATCAGTACTAGAATCAGGTCTGAAATAAAAGGACCCGCAAAAGTTAGCCAACTTACCTCTCTTGGTAACAGCACATAACCAAAATAGAAACCACCGCCTTCATGAATACCAGGTAGCAACGCATAATCCACCACTTGAAATCCCTCCAAGTAAGCCATTAAAGCATGGCTGCCTTCATGCCTAGAATTTGTCCATAAAAAAAGAATGATTATACCTATTAACACTTTAATGAATAGACTTAGAAATTTCAATATTTTTTTCATCTCAATATATATTTTAGCTTATTTTTAATTTAGTGAAGCTTATTATTCACCTTTCTCTATTTCACAGAGATCTTCCCAACTTATCTTTTAACTCCAGTAAAGCAAGAGACATTCTACCTTCAACAGCTTTTTGTGTAACACCGACTATATCGGCAATCTCTTTGTATGTTTTTTTATCTTTTCTACTCAATAGAAACACTTCACGTAATTTTGGTCTCAAATCAGAGATGGCCTTATTTAATAGATTCAAAAACTCTTTTTCCTCCATTAAAAACTCTGGATCATGATCATATAAATTCGAAACATCCACTGAATTATTATATTTTAAAATCACTTTTGAACGCTTCACTTCATTATAAAAAGTATTCTGGGCTATTTTCATTAGAAATGATTTTGCATTGTCGAGCATAACTTTTTTGCAATTGTTCCATAGTTTCACGAATGATTCCTGAGCAATATCTTCAGCCTGTTGTATATCACCACATTTATAATAAATAAAATTTCTTATCACTTCAGAATGCTCCTCAAAAATATTCTTAAAAATACCCTCTTGACATACGTTCCTATTCTCTTCCATCATCTCTTGATTATTCCGGTTGTCAATTTTAAGTATTAGCCTCAAATCTCTATCAAGTGTCACTTATATACAACAACAACCAATTCCTGATCTACCCTATTTTTTTCTTCAAAAATAATTTTTGCCTGAATAAACATCTTCTTTCCTCTTTATGATAAAGCTAATTTACAGGATCATACTAAATCGTCTGGGAATGTTTTTCCATAATTATATAACGAATTCCTCCTTTTTTAAAAGATTGAGAAGTTTGTCGCATTCCAAAACTTTCATAGAAAGATACTTTATCAGCTCTGGCATTGCACCATAATCTATTAATTTTCTTATCTACCACGAAGGTCATTAAATGCTTAAGCAAAATGGTTCCAAAACCATAACCTTGTTCAAGTATAGCAGTTGCAAACTTTCGAAATTGAGCCTCATTTCCTTTTATAAACAGTGAGATTACAGATATGATCTTGTCATCTTTCCACAATCCAAAATGAACTCCCTCCTTATCATCCTCTAATACAACAAAATTTTGAGACTTGTCTGGCCACATCACCTCACTCCTTAGGTCATAGGTCTCCTCTGCAAATATTTCAGTAACTTTCATATTCATTTTACATAGGTTCTAATTACACCTAAAATTGTTGTTTTTTAATGTTTCCTAACACCAAATTCAATTTAAAATATATTGATTTTATAATTAAGTTCTAATACTGATCACATAAGTAATTTGGGAACATTTAGATTGTTCAAATCCCCTTACATTACAACTACTTTTCGAGTTATTATACTGTTATTGATACTAATTTTAATGAAGTAGAAGCCTTTAGGTTGTTGCGAAATATCAAACACATAATTTGTCAATTCAATTTGATCTATAAAATGTTTTTGTAAAACTAAAGAACTTTTTAAGTCATATATTTCAACACGACAACTCTCATTGTATAATGGATTGTTTATTGATATATGAAATTTTCCATGTGACGGATTTGGATAAATAGATATATTATTCTTTTCAATAACACCATCATCTACACTTAGTATCTGTGAAGACAACTGTCCCATAAAAATACCTCTTCCATGTGTGCCAACTGCAAGCATTTGATCACTCTCTCTAAAATCTAAAGATGATACAAAAGATGCCCCTATGATATCCGGAGCTTCCATTCTCCATTCAGTATTGCTTCCATTCATATTTTCAGTACTATATAAGCCCATGGTTGTAGCTAAAAAATAAGTTTTATCACTATTATTAGTTACAACAATCTCAGCATCTCTAAATGCTGGCGAATAGTTACCTGAATTAAGATTTCCTTCAATTATCTCAAAATCAGCCCCCCCATTAGTGCTATGAAACAGGGATACTTTATCATTGTCAGATAAAACCACAATTACCTCATCTGCATCTTGAGGATTTAAGGCGATATCAATAATTTGACCTTGTTGAGGGAATAAGTCTGGTGTAATTTCTATTGCTTCTGAAAGAGACGCTGCAGAAGCATTAGCCAATTTAAACAACTGTGGTGGTGTTTGATCGTTGTCCCATCCATTTGTAGAAGTTGAAAAATATAATATATCATCAGGATTTTTTGAAAAGCTTAGTGCTTGAAAGTTAATATTTCTCGTGTTTTCAATTCCAATATCGGCAAGAGAAAATGTTTCAATGCTATTTTTCACACGATCAATACTGGATGTATTTACCCATGACTTTGCATTTGTTGTTCTGTATAATTCAGGACCTCCTCTAGTCAAAAACACGACATTTTCATTGTTTGGGTTAACGGCAAAACTTTGTGAGTTACTACCACTATTACCCTTTGGTAAAAAACCTTTATGTTTTGCGAAAATTACTTCACCAATAGGGCCCACCATTAATTTATTTTGATCAACAATTCCGGGACTTTTCCCACCAATTCCGGTTAAAAGAAGATAATTTTCACCCCAGTAAGACTTAATTCCATCCCCACCACAGACCGGCCTTTTATTAGTAGATTGAGAGCTATTTTCATCCCACTTTATAGTTCTGTGTCCATTATCTTGAGAGCCACCTACAACCTGATTTCCCGATGATTGAGGAGCAATACTCACATCATAAAATTGTGTAATATTTAGTCCATTAGACTTAAATATCCAACTATTGGTATTATTATTACCTTTTAAATCCTCAATTTTAAAAACGCCACCGTCGTTTCCTGCCCAAAGTACATTTGGTTGTTCCGGATCAAAAACTAAAATATGCTGATCGTTATGAATTGATGAATTAGAAATATAATTAGTTGAACTTTTTAGATCATACCAATCTGAATAGGAACCATGATCTGTCTCATAGCCATTTGTTGTTCTAAAAGGGCCACCAGAAGCTCCACCAATGACCACAAAGTTTTCATCATCGGGTTTTACCGCAAGAGCCATATTCCATCCGGCTTGGGGTGCTGGTAAAACAAGAGGATTTCCAGAATAAAGGAGCTTTGGAAGGTTTTGAGTTCTATTTTCAAACATTCCAGTTAAAAAATCTATTTTGTGAAAAAATAGTTCGGGACTTTTACTAGGAGTATCGCTCCCTCCTTCTGAAAACGAATAGGCTACATTAGGATTAGACTCAGAAAATGCCAATACCCCCCTATTCATATCTAAATATGACTTAGGACTAAAGTGGTTAGGTGTAATGTTTTGCCATGTCAAACCATCATCTGTAGATTTATAAAAACCTGCCCCTGCTTCAAGTTCGCCACTTATATGAGCCAATAAATGTCCGTTTGAATTAACCGCAATATCTGCATCAACAAAATTGTCAGAATGAATATTAAAGTTGTATGAACCATTCGGATCACCTAACACATTCGTGAATGTAACGCTATTGTCTGTAGAACGGGCAATTCCAAAACCATTTGTAGCTACAAAGAAAGTTCCTGTAGTTGGGCTAATAACAAGGCGAGAGGTTAAATACAGATAATTATTTGTTTTTTGCGGAGCAGACACTTCACTCCAGGTTTCACCATTATCGGAAGATGTATATAGCGTTCCTGAACCATAAATTCTTGAATTATTTGCATTGGCAGATGATCTTACTTCACCTGTAGAAGCATACCAATGCATATTTCTGGTTGGATGCTGAACAATGGATGTTATTGAAAAATTAAAGAGAGTACTGCTTTTTAAAGCCCATGTGTTCCCATTATCTGTCGACTTCCAAATACCACCAGTTGCACCTCCTGTTATAATAGTGTTAGAATTAGTTCTATCAATTACCAGGGCTCTTACCCTGCCTCCAACATCTTTTGGTCCTACTTCAAACCAGTTAATGTCATTAGTACTTGATTTTATCTTTAATGTGTTATTATAAATGGATCGAATTTCAGATGCCGAAATTGATGAATTTAAAATTACTACTTCATGTTTTTCTCTTTTTATATCATCCCTATCTTTATTGTTATTAATCCAAAATAGATAACATGATAAAACACCAATAAGGGTTAGGGAAAAAATTATTGTTCTTGTAAGCATAAATTATTTCTTATTCTATAAGTATAGTTTATCATCTCTTGATTATTCGGGTTGTCAATTTTAAGTATTAGCCTCAAATCTCTATCAGACGTAACGTTTTGTATAAGAATAGTTGCGGGTTTATGTACGAGGATTTTTCACAAGAAAATCAGACATAGTAAACTTGTAAACTACCTCTGGTTAAGTCCCAAATTGAGCAATTATTTTTATACATTGTTAGCAAACGTTTTATAGTAATCGTTTTAGTTTTATCTTTATTTTTTTGGTTTTTCCTCCTGAATTAATAATTACCAGACAAACTTTTTCACCTTCTTTTCTCAAAAGCTCTCTACAAATTTCTATATCTCCAGAAGAATCTTTATTTATAGAAATCAATTTATCTCCTTTTCTTATTCCTTTTTTATAGGCGGAACTTGTTTTCTCAACCCTACCTATCATAATACCATCATCAACCTTTTTAAGTCTAATTCCGCTAATCGGAAATTCGAATGATTTTCTGAATTTATTATTCGGTTTTAAGTAAAGTATAGAAGATGAATAGTCTAGAATTAGATTAAATCGACTAATAACTTTCGCCCCCAAGATACCCAAGTAGTCTTCATAACTACTAACGCCATCTTTATCATTTGCTATTGAAACAACCATTTCGCTTAAATTATATCCACCGATGTTCATTGATTTAATTGCAACATCTTCGGAAATAGATTTCTCGTGTAAGTTTTCAGACTCTGAAATTAGGCTTTTGCCTGCTTTTTGACTTAATTTATTTTTCTCATTATATGGTGTGTTTATTAAAAGCGTTAAACCCGCTCCACTATCAAACAAAATTCTACCTGTAAACGACTCGCCATTATTTAAGGTAACAGAAATGTCAAATTGAGGAATAGGAATTCCATTTCCAAATTCAAAAGGAATAGCTGTATAACCTATAGTATCTACGTTTTGAATCTTATCGTATAAAAGTATTTTCTGACTTTCATAATCAATTTTTGTAATGTATTTCTTGAGTAAACTATATCCTATAATCCCATCAAAATCTCTTTCTAGTGCATCCTTTAGTTTAGTTAAATCAGTAAGAACCAAATGAGTACTATCTATTTCAATTTTATTTTGAAGAGTTAATTTTTGGTAAAGAATAAGGTCATATGATTTTTTTCCGCCAGCACCCGAAACATCTTGTTTATAATTTGCTTTTAATCCTAATTTACTTGCGGTTGTAGAATCTAATAAGTCAGATGTAGCTCCAGTATCAAAAACAAAAATCCTAGCCTTAGTGTTATCATTAATATTAACTTTAAGTAATATTAAGCCATTTTTTAACTCGAAAGGAATTTCTTCTATTTGTGCGTTTAAACGAATAGAAATGATGAATGTTAAAAGTAAAGTTGTAATTATTGTTTTCATTTTTTATAATTTTTTACAAATCTCGTGTTTATTCCCAAATTGTATTAACGAGTGTTAATAAGATGTTTTTCTTAATGTTTGCTAACTTATATATAACAACAACCAATTCCTGATTTACCCTTTTTTTTTCTCCAATAATTCTTCATTTCTTGCTCAAAACGCCAACAACACACTCTTAATAAGCAAATTGCGAGCACCCCATCCCTGTTATTTAATAAAGTATTGAATAAATAGATTTTATCTTACTCAAACATATTAATGCCAATGATTTCTTTATTTTCCTTTAATTTCTCGTAGATATAGGCAGCACATGCAATATCCTGGATTGCTGTTCCAGTAGAATCGTATATGAGAATTTCCTCATCATTGGTGCGTCCTTCAACTTTACCTGTTATGAGTTCTCCTAGTTCAGCATAAATATCAGTTTCTTTAATAATGCCTTTTGCAATAGCGTGCTGAGATTCACCAACCTTTATAATTTGACTTTTAATATCTCCTATGACTTTTGCACCTGCAAAAATTTGAGGATCTAATTCATTCTTCCCAGGGCTATCAGCTCCAACTGCAGCTATAAAGGTTCCTTTATTGATCCATTCATTTTTAACAAAAAAATCGGTTGATGGCGTACAAGTCACCAAAACATTTGAATGCCTGCAAGTGTACTCTATCGTGTTCATGGAAACAGGAATTTGAAAACGTTTTGCAATTTTTTCAACAAACAAGCCTAATTTGACCTCATCTCTTCCACTTACTTTAATCTGCTCAATATTGGTTACACATAGCAAGGCTTCAATTTGTGCTTCGGCCTGATTCCCATACCCAACAACACCCAATTTAATTGATCCTTTTGGTAATAAATATTTAGCAGCCACTGCAGTGGCTGCAGCCGTTCTCATTTTAGAAATTACTGAGGATTCAAAAATTGCCAATGGATAGGCATTCTCGGCATTTGACAAATAGATTACACCAAGAATATTTGGCAAGCCATGATTTCGTTGATTATTAAAAAAACCGCCATTAGCTTTCAAGCCATAATAGGAATTTTCACCAAGAATACCACCGGTTTTTATATGATATTCTCCATTTGGTGCATCAGCATGCACAAGGTTGGTTTCAATACATTTTCCTTCGGCATGTAATTTATGAGCCATAGAAACTGCATTTATATAGTCGTCCATTTTCATTAGATGCTCAAAAGACGAGCGATTAAACATCAAAGTTTTTAGTTCTTGATTCATAGTCGGGATATTATTTTACCTGGTTCTACATAAAACGATTTCATCTCATGAGCTGTCATACAAGCGTGAACAGGTAAAATAACAAGATGATCTCCTATTTTATAATTCGAAATTTCATTATTTGGAACATGAACTGTTCCATGCTCCTGAGATAACTTTTTTAAGTACATATCTGGAATTTCCTCGCCCCACCCTTCTTTTACAGAGCTGACAACTTTACCAAAAATTACTCCGTGACTGTCATCTTCTAATCTATCTTTAGAGAAATGAACCCCTCCACCGTATATAACTATTTCATTTCGATCTTTATAAATCGCAACAATAGGGCAAGCCATTGCTACAGCAATATTATCCATATTGGTTGAGCCAATTTGTTCTTGAGCCAAATCATAAAAAACAAAATTACCTGGTCGTATTTCATCTATACCTTCAAAGTTTTCTGCCACACTACAACTGGGGGTATCTCCATAAGAAATAATGCTATCAGGATAACGAGTCTTATACTTTAATTTCAAAGGATGTAAACATCTTACTGCCTTTTCATGAACTTGAATAATTTCCTCTTTGCTTCTGCAATTGTATGTATGCCCTGCATGAGCCAAAAATCCCCTAAATTGTATGCTATCTGATGAATCAATAACACTTAATATTTCTTCGATAAGCTTTAGATCATTTGATTTAACGCCTACGCGATTATAGCCCACATCAATTTTTATAAATACAGCTAAATCAGACGTCACATTTTCTTTTAAAAACGAGACAGTTTCTTTAGATTCTACTAATAGATTGAGGGTGATTTTACTTGCTAAAGAATTAATCGTATCAATTTCCAGAACATTAACAGGAAAAGCTACGGTAATATCCTGCCATTGATCGGCAAAATATTCAGCCATACTTAGGGATGAAACGGTTATTTTATCGACTCCGTATTCCTTATACCACTCCCCAATTTCCAATGATTGATGGGTTTTAAAATGAGGTCGGAGATTCAATCGTTTTTCTCTGGCTTTTAATGCCATTCTTTCAATATTATTCTTGCACTTGAACTCATCAAGTAATAATGTTGGCTTTATAACCCTTTGCTTCATACTGTAAAATATTTAGTGTAAAAACATCTTTAAATGGCAACCTTAAATTTATCTTCACATAAAGATACTTTGCAAATATATGACATTTATCTTTATATAAAGATATTTTTTCTAGTTTTGTGTTGTATTACTAATCAACAATACTATGAAAGAGGAAAAAGACCTAATAGATATCCTAACCAATGAATGGAAAAATGAACGTCCCGAAATTGATACATCTGCGATGCAAGTAGTAGGACGCATCTTAAATTTGGGTAAAATACTTGAAAAAAGAGCCAGTAAGGCTTTAGAGATTTATGGGATACATTATACCGATTTTGATGTATTGGCAACCATTAGAAGATCAGGTAAACCTTATGAGCTTACACCATCAATACTTATGGAATCGGTTCTTATTACTTCTGGTGCTATGACTGCCTTGTTAAATCGATTATCAAAATTAGATTTAATTTATAGAGCCCCTGATCCAAAAGATGGTCGAATCAAATTAGTTGGTTTAACTAAAAAAGGAGCTGCCCTAATAGATAAAGCGTCAATCACAAGGTTTGAAGAAGCCACTGATGCTCTAAGTATTTTCAGCGAAACTGAAAAAAAAGAATTGGAAAATTACTTAAGAAAATTGACCTTCTCTTTGCAATAAGGAAAAGTAATCATCACAATTCATTGATTATACCTCAGTGTTAATCTTAAGTTAGGAAGTCAAGATCCTATTCTGGAAGCCAAATAGCATTGTAAGGCGTTTGTCTAATATTGTATCTTCGTACCTTGGTTATTGAGATTAACATGTAGCTAGTCGTCTTCATACAAAGAAAACAGTAGCCCACAAGAGTACTCATGTGGACTACAAAAATCTTATTCTATATCAGTAACACTTATTTAGGACTAGTGCTAATTAGTATAACTATTGCCTTACCATTCTCAAATTTCCATTCCGGCGAAATAAATAATTTTGCTTTTTCAGAGAACGCAATCCCCTCTCGTCTACAATATAACTCATTCACAACTAATTAAACACACAACCAAAGTTTTTATTATCACTATTTAACCCAACCTCTTTGATTGATTTCAAATTCAGCTTGCAATTGTTCTATGGAAGCTTTTAATTGCTCTGCAACGTCCGGATATTTTTTTATTAGATTATGCGATTCATTATCTAAGCTAACATCATTAAGCTGTGGCTTTTGTTTATACTCAACAGCCATACCAGCTTGACCGCTCAAGAATTTAGAGGCATCAGCATGATATTTAAATTGACCGTTTCGTGCTCCTTTAGGCATTCCATCAAATGCCGATAGATAAAACAAAACATCGTGAGGGCTTTGAGCATTATCTTTCCAAGTTGACCAAATGTTCTTGCCGTCGATCTTACGATCTGAAGGTAAAGGTATATTTGCTAAACTTAAAATAGTAGGAAACAAATCGGTGTTCATAGCCATTTGATCCATCACAATACCCTGTGGCAATACACCGTTCCAATAGGCTATTAGTGGCACTTTTTGCCCTCCTTCGAAGGTTTGAAATTTACGACCTCTCAAATTCCCAGCACTTCCATTAAAGTCAGCACCATTATCGCTAGTAATAATAACCAGGGTCTTCTTATCTAATTTCAAGTTAGCCAAAGTATGCATTACTGCAGCTACACTTCGGTCTAAGTCTTCTACCACATCACCGTACAATCCACCATCTGATTCTCCAGCATGTGTTCTTGAAGCAAAATGTGGTAAATGCGGAAAGGAATGCGCAAAATATAAAAAAAAGGATTCATTCTTACTGTTCTTAATAAACTCGACAGCTTTATTTGTGTACTTATCGGTCAATTGGGTTTGATCAACACCTTTGGTTTTCAATGGAATATCAGGATCCTTATAGCTGTATTTACCAGTCATAAAACTACCATAACCATCTTCTAGTTCTGTTTTATCCTCTTCAACAATAGTGTTGTTGTGATAAATATTAAGCGGAATCATATCATTACTATAGTGCACACCATAATACTCGTCGAAACCAAAATCATTGGGTAAATACCCCTCTCTATCACCCAAGTGCCACTTGCCGATCATCCCTGTTTTATAGCCAGCAGGTTTTAATGCTTCAGCAATTGTAATTTCATCCTTTGGCAATTCATTAGTCTGACCTTGAAATTTTCTAAAATCTGCAACAGGATGTGATTCAGGAAAAAATACAGTTTCTGCAGCATGAGCACGTATCGGGTAACGACCTGTTAATAAACCTGCTCGTGACGGCGTACAAACCGGAGAACAGGAATAAAATGAAGTCATCTTAATTCCATTATCAGCTATACTATCAATAGCTGGAGTTTTTATAAGTTTATTACCGTAACTACTTAAGTCACCATATCCTAGATCATCAAAATTGATGATGATGATATTAGGAAATATGTCTCTAGATCGAGGAATTGATGACAAATACTTTTCTTTTTGCAGAAGGTGTTCTGGAATCACTGCCTCATAGTTGGCAATTTTAATTGGTCGCCAAACAAACCAAAATAGTAAACCGAATATCAATCCGATTAATACCAATGCTCCAATACTTTTAGCAAGTATTCCGAAAATATTTTTCAAAATCTGAAACAACTTATTCATTATATTAAAGTTTAAAGTGTATTTAGACTAAGAATTTCCACAGCTTTAGAAATAGTTTTAAAAGGACTTGAAACTGTACCTTTATTTTTATCATTACCATTTTTTGCTACGCGGTATTCTTAGGCACTCGCATTTGTAAAAATGGAGCACAAAAGGCCAGGATTAACGCTAAAATTATATGCTTCATATTATGATGTAATTATGTTTATTTTTTCTGTATCTCTAGTTCTTCTTTAAGTTTTCTTGCCACCTTCGGATATACCTCAATCAAATTATTAGTTTCACCCGGATCTTCCTCCATGTTATATAAGGCATCATGCATAATATCATCTGGGCGTGGGAGTTTATACAAGGAAGTATTTCCCTGATAAGAAGAGCCTTCAATAAATTTCCATTTGCCTTTTTTAATGGCAAACAGATATTCTTCTCCACTTAACAATATCGATTTACGTTTCTTTTTCGCTTTGAAACTCCAATACAATTCATTACTAAAATCGTAACTATCCTCACCTGCATTTTCAGGTACTTTATTTCCGGTTATCGATGCGATAGTAGCCATAAAATCAGTAAAACAGACAGCTTTGTCACTTACTCTACCACCTTTAACCTTAGCCGGCCACTTCACAATCATTGGTACGCGATGGCCACCTTCCCAAATATCACGTTTTATACCACGATATATAAAGCTACTTTGATGACCATGTTTGGCAACTTCGGGCTTTTGTCCCCAACGGGCATTTTTGGTTTCAAACTCAGGACCGTTATCCGATGTAAAAATAATAATGGTATTGTCAGCAATTCCGCAAGAGTCAATTGTTGCCAGAACCTTTCCAATAAAATCATCCATCTCCACAATATAATCACCATACAAACCAGCGCCACTCTTCCCTTTGTAATCATCTAAAGGCACAACAGGTGTATGAGGTGCCGTTAAAGCCCAATACAAGAAAAAAGGTTGATCAGTTTTACTTTGTTCAGTAATTACTTCTTGTGCTTTCTCTGTAATCACTGGCATAACCTGTTCATGCTTCCAGCCTGGTGCCATAAGCCCACCATCACCATACATCGCACGTGGTTTCCTTTCTGTAGGTTTCTTCAGAACCTGTTTATTCTCAATCCAGGTATATGGTGGAAAATTAGGTACATCATCGCCAAAATAATAATCAAAGCCTACATCCGTAGGTCCCTCAAGAATAGGATGATCCCAATCAATCTTTTTACTAAACCGATTACATTTCGTAAATAGTTTCATGTAATTGTTATTAAATCGCTCTTCATCTGTAAAACTAAGCTCTGAGCGATCTGTAGCATTCCACTTCCATCCCAAGTGCCATTTACCAACACAGGCGGTATAATAACCAGCATCCTGCAATATTTCAGGTACTGTAACTATCTCGTCTTCGATAAGTGGGGCTTCCCAAGGCATCAATACCATATGCTTCAACCTGCTTCGCCACGCATAGCGCCCAGTAAGTATTCCATAGCGACTAGGCGTACAAACTGCCGCATTGGCATGAGCATCCGTAAATAAAACACCCTGACTAGCTAATCTATCAATATTGGGAGTGTGTACTTTAGATTTTTTATTCAAACAACTCACATCACCATAACCCAAGTCATCTGCAAGGATAAATACAATATTAGCTTGCTTATGGTTTTTCTGAGCCTCACTCGAAAAACCATTAAAAACAAGAGAGCTCAATAAGAGCCCCCCCATCATTTTATTTTTTATATTTCTCATTGATCCTATATTTCCAAACACTTCAAACTATCTAACAAATACCTTTCTTACCGATTGAATTTTCTCATTCGTAACCGGATCAATTACCTCACCAATTAATAAGCAGTCGCCAGCCTTCTTCGGAAATTTAAGATTGATATAACACACTTGCTTACCACTTGGTGCGAGCTTATATTTTTCAGTATTCTCAACCAACACCTTGCCATCTTTTACCAGCTTTAATTTCACTGTACCTGAAGTTGCATTTTGATAGTCGTTAAGTATGACAAGCGGAATATTATACCCCGATCTCTTCATACTCTTAAATTTCTTATTCCAATTAAATATGCAAACGCCCATTGGGTTAAATGCAGGACGAACATATTGCTCAAAATATGGAGTGAAATTAAGTGATTCCAAGTCGGTAAAGTTATCAGCAGTATAGCAATCATCATAGGAATGCCCTAAACCACAAAAATGGTGTAGTACAGCAGGGCGTTGAGTTCTCCAGAATTCAGTTAAAGATGCCAATGTATAAGCATAAAACTCAAATCGCTCATCGGCAGAAGCTTCTGGCATATTTGTTTCATACCCCTTCTCTGTTAACAAAGTAGGTTCTCCCTTGCGTGTTAACCACAACCAGCCATATTCATTCAAACAAAGTGGGTTTCCAAATTTACCTGAAAGGGTGGTTAAAGGATCTCTTTTATTTAAATTCTCCAATTGAAAGCCACCTTTACCCATCTCCTGACCAGTTCTAAAAGTTCCATAGAATAAATAAGGGTGGTCCTCCCAGGCATCTGTCGGATCATTGTACATACTCCACCCTAGGTTCCAAGGACGATTCGATAGATCCAATTGACGAACTTCTCCTACTGCTTCCTTAATCTGCTCATTCCCTTTTTCAGGAGATTCGTTTTGGGCATCCCAAATACATACCGATGGATAATTCCAGTGGTCGGCCATCATTGCTGAGTACTCTTTAACCAACTGCTCTTTGCTATGACCTAATTTTCGTTTATTAAATACCCATATAGAGTATTCATCCTGAATAATCATACCTTCTTCATCTGCTATGCGATACCAAAACTCAGGTGGAAATCCAATAGTAAATCGTACACTATTCCAGTTCATGTGTTTGAACTGACGGAAAACTTTACGTACCCAATCTTCATCCCATGCCTTATTACCTCTATCGTGATCTTCAGCAAACCTAAAAAAGCAAATATTTGTTCCTCTCAAGAAATACTGCTTGTTATTAAGAGCATAAGTATTTGTTCCATTAAGAACCTCAAACTTTCGCATTCCAAATCGGGTAGTCAGCTTATCACCTTTTGTCTCCAACTCTAAATTATACAAATTAGGTGTTTCAGGAGACCACAATTGACAATCAGAAATTTCCACATCTATTTCTATCTTTTTAGACTCTCCTGCAGCTAAAACAATCTTTTTTAGTTTAGCAGAACCACTTAAAACATCATCCGAAAAACGTGTAACCTTAGCATTAAGATATGTTTTCTGTATTTTATTCGTTTCATTTTTTAAAGTAACCACAGCTTTGGCAACTTTAGCATCTATATTTGGTACTACTTGCACATCTACTATGCGTGGCGATGCTGATAATATTAAGTCCACATTATCATAAATACCAGGCAGATACTTTAGTTTCTCATAATCCAATCCTGAAATAACCTCTTTCCCAAATCCTTCAGTTGAGCTTTCAATGCGTACTATTAATGTATTTTCCAGATTATTACCCTTAATTGCACTGGAAGCATTAAAAACTCCAGATGTGAAGTTTAATGCTTGCTCTCCTATCTCCTGACCGTTTAACCATACTTTTGCACTGTACTTGGCTTTCCAGATTTTAATTTGTGCAAAACCGGGAACATCTCCTTTTATTTTGAAGGTGCGTTTGTACCAAAATGCATCTCTAATGGAATCCTTTGCGGGAATTCGCATCCCACCTGCATCTAGAGTAGTCCATTCTCCAAGCTTTTCAAATTTCGGTGTAGCCATATCCAAAAATCCGGGGACGGGACATTGGTGATTAAAATTATCCGGCATCTCAGCCAGACTTCCTTCCTCTACTTGCCAGGTCCCATTTAAGCTTATGGTCTGTCGTTGTGCAATTGTTGAAAAAACCGTTGTGGCAAACAGAACCAAGCTAACGGCCATCTTTAAATTTAAATTTTTCATCTGTTTATAATTTGTTTTTTAGGTCAGATGGAAGTCGCCATCCGATAAACATTCTCTTGTTTGAGAAGACAATCTCATGGCTCGTTTCATCTTACTTTACATTTCAAGTTTCACCCAAATATAAACGATGTGGAATCCAAGATATATGTCGAATTCTCTTATTGTTTGGGTAATAAAATACATTCTTAATAAAAAGGCCTGATTAAAATAGATTAATCAGGCCTTCTGAATTTTTACCAGTTTGTGGTATTTAATTTTTGTAATTCAGGATAGGCATCATCTGTATCATCCAAATCCTTTTTCTGTTTCAATAGTTCCGCTTTTAGCTTCGCAATAAGTTTACAATACTTTGGATTATTGTACAAATTGTTCATTTCCTTAGGATCTTTCTTTAAATCGTAGAATTCCCATTCAGCATCTGTAGGTTTTATTAAGCCCGACTCAGGATTATATAAGTCGATTCTTCGCTTGGTTCCTCGCATTCCTAAAGGTAAACCATAGTAGTAAGTAAGCTTGTAACGTTCGGTACGTACACCATAATGAGCAGGTACACCCACATCAGTCATGTGCATCCAATAACGGTAGTAAATAGATTCTCTCCAATCTTTCACCTTTTTCTTACTAGTTAGCAGAGGTTTTAAACTCTCCCCTTGCATATCCTCAGGAATCTCAACACCTGCAAAATCAAGAAATGTTGGAGCAAAATCGGCATTAATAGCCATTTGTTCAACTTTCTTTCCTGCTTTAAATTCACCTGGATATCGTATTAGGAAAGGCATTCTTAAGCTCTCTTCATAAATCAGGCGTTTGTCGTACCATCCATGTTCTCCTAAAAGAAACCCTTGATCGGAAGTATATATGACAATTGTATTCTCAGCCAAACCGCTCTCATCCAAATAATCGAGCAACTTACCAACATTATCATCTACTGCCTTACAACAGGCTAGATACCTTTTAATAAAATACTGATATTTATAGGCAGTTAACTCATCACCACTTAAACTATCCGGAATTTCTGCACCTATATCAAAAGTCTGCATATCCTTACCTATCTGATTAAAAGCTGTCTTTGCCCACTTACCGTGACCTGATTGATCATCAAATAAATTATCAGGCTCAGGCACTTTCACATCCTTTAAAAAATCTTTGTAACGAGGTGCAGGATCCCATGGACGATGTGGTGCTTTGAAGTGGCACATTAAAAAGAATGGCTTATCTGATTTTTTATCTTTAAGCCAATCGACAGCCTTATCTCCAATAATGTCAGTTGAATACCCTGTGTATTTCTGTCCACGATCCATGCGAAAACTTCTTTTCATTTTCGCTTTATCCTTAAATTTAGGATTGTAATATTTCCCTTGTCCAACCAATATGTCGAAATTATCAAAACCATGAGGTGCTGAATGCAAATGCCACTTCCCTATTACATTAGTCTGATAGTCATTAGCCTGAAGTATAGAGGCCACATTTTCCTGATCTCTGATTTTCCCTTGAAGGGTATACACGCCATTCTTGTGACTGTATTTTCCAGTTAATATAGTAGCCCGGCTTGGAGTACAAATAGAATTGGTCACGAAACAATTATCAAACTTAACACCCTCCTTGGCAAGTCGATCAATATTAGGTGTATTAAAAACTTCTGTCAGATGACTGCCATAAGCACTAATTGCCGATGCAGAATGGTCATCAGACATGATATAGATAATGTTAGGCTGTTTTTCCTGACACTTTACCCCTGTACTGAGTAAAGTTGTTGCGCCTAACAAAGCGAGCTTTGAGTAATTATTTTTAAGAATATTCATATTCATCAACGTTTTCATTATAATCAATTGAAGTGTCAAACACCTCTGCCGCTAATATTCATGTGATGTTTTAAGCCAATATGGGTTTTAAACCTAATATGCGAGTCATTAAAACTGACACATCCATCTTTCACGACACGTGTGTATCAACAGCTTAAAATTCAGAATAAATTTAAAGATCTATCACATGAAATAGTTCACATGATAGGGCATAAAAATTCGGTATATTTTAACTTATTTCCAGAATTTTTCAATCTCTTCCAGTGATTTCCCCTTTGTTTCAGGAACAAACTTCCAAATAAACAAGGAAGCTAATATGGCAATTGTTCCATACATCCAATACGCAAAACCATGATGAAACAAGTCGTTTAGCCAGGTGCTCTTATCAAGAATAGGAAAAGACCAAGACACGACGTAATTGGCAATCCAAGCAGTTGCAGTTGCTACAGCCATTGCTTTCCCTCTTATTAAATTGGGAAATAGTTCAGACAATAGAATCCAGGTAACTGGTCCCCACGACATGGCAAAACAGGCTATAAAACCTAACATGAATATTAAGGTCAGAACGCCCATTGTCTGCAAATAAAATGATGTTCCAAGAGCGATCATGAAAAAGCCCATTCCTAAGGCACCTATAATTTGAAAGGGTTTACGTCCCCATTTATCGACATACATAATGGCAACAACAGTAAAAATCAAATTAACCGCTCCTACAATAATCGTTTGTAACATGGCAGAACCACTTCCATTACCCATGGACTTAAAAATCTCTGGCGCATAATACAAAACTGCATTAATACCTACACTTTGCTGAAAAAAAGCAATGAAAATACCAATAAGAACCACAAACTTACCGTAAGTGAAAAGCCCACCCGATTTCTGCTCACCAAAAGAAGCTTTTATACTTTTAACTTCCTGCTCAGCATGTTCTTTTCCATTTATGCGTGTTAGAATTTCCAAACCTTTCTTTTCCTGATTCTTCAGGATAAGATAACGAGGACTCTCTGGTACAAACAATAGCGCGATAAAGAAAATTGAAGCAGGTATTGCCTCTGAAGCAAACATCCAACGCCAGCCATACTGACTCAACCAGTTCGCATCACCCTGAAGAGCAATCCAGTAGTTAATGAAATAAACCACAAGGATACCTATCACGATTCCAAACTGATTAAACGACACAAGTTTACCTCGTTTTTCAGCAGGTGCAATTTCCGATATATACATAGGAGATAACATGGAAGCCAGACCAACTCCAATTCCTCCAATCAATCTATAAATAACAAAATTGACCAAATACTCGTGTCCTCCCTCTCCAATTGTCTCAAATCCTATTTCAGGCATAGATGATCCTATTGCAGAAATCAAGAAAAGAAAGGCTGCCAATAATAAGCCTTTTCTTCGACCTAAATTTTTACTTACCAAACCTCCAAAGGAACCACCTATAATACAACCGATTAAGGCACATGACACGGCAAATCCCAAAAGTGAATTTGCGGCATCTTCACCTAATCCTTTAGGGAGTACAAAGGTTTGCTCCAATGAACTTACAGTTCCGGATATAACTGCTGTATCGTACCCAAACAGCAAGCCTCCAAGTGCAGCTATCAAGGTGATGAACAAAAGGTATTTTGTGTTACTTTTTTGCATAATTTCAATCTAATTATTTAACATTAAACAATAGAAATTCCTATTTCTTCTCTACGATATTATGGCGACCAATAATCATCATTAATAAAGGTACATCCCATTATTACGTAATCGATTCCGCTATTAGAAAGAGTATTCCCGCTTCTTCATATCAAAATCCTCTGACATAAGACGTTTTTTCGTATACCTGTCTCTATAGAAATAGAGACAGGCTAATATCAGAATATGCTCCTTAATATTTAAATCTAAAACCAAAGAGTAATCATCATTAAGGTATAAACTTTCCCCAAACATCATCTTTAAGACCTGGCTTTGGTACATATAAAAAACGTTCTGGATCTTCTTCAAAAGATTCGTAAATCGATTTTCCGGGGATTATTCCAAGATCTTCGTATGTAGAAGGACTTTTCCTGATTAAAGTTGAATTGTCATAATTCTCATTTCGATACCAATTTAATGATCCATCCTCTTCTACAATTGGAAACCAGGCTAATCCTTTGTGAGCTCTTACATCCTCGTACTCGAAACCATACTCTCTATCGCACCAAGCACCAAAGGTAAGAGGCTGCTCAGGATCAGCACTAATGGTTGCATGCGCCCATCCCGGAGGTACGATAACCACTTCACCAGGTCCGGCTTCAACAGCATAACATCTGCCAGGATTATCGTTTGCCGTTTCTTGCATATAAATTACAGCCTTTCCCTGCCATATTTCATATACCTCAGGTGTAGACATACCGCTATAAGGCGATATACTGTGAATATGTCCCTGACTTCGGATTGGTTCATCTCCTAGTTTACCTGCTGCATAGGTCACAACCCCATACAAAAGATGCAATTTATCTAATAACTCACGATGCTTTGTTTTCCCAACATCCATTGCAATACTATAAACCGTATCTGGTCCATCACACTTAGGGTTCTTTAAGCTCGGTCTTATAGAATCGAGAGTTCGATTCTCAACATTTGGCCCAAAAACCTCTTGCCCATATTTAAACCCCATAGGGTTTACTTCTGGTTCTATTTCAAATCCTGGATTAAATTTCATTTATTATAATTTTCTTTTTAAGGAATATAGAATGAGCATGAATAAGAATCGCCCTATGTGAGAAAAACATTTCTCATGCTCATTCTATATCTGTTTGAGTTTAAGTTCTAAAATAACATGCTAGCAATTATCTCTCACATAAGCTTTAAGTGTAGCACACTTTTCTCCTTTAGATTCTCCGTAAGGACGAATTGTATATGCACCTACTGCAGCTGGAATTATAAATGTTTCAGCATAGTGTACCACGAATGATTCAAAAGCATTTGTAGGGCTTTCAACAATAGCTTCACGACCTTCAATTAGGTTTAATACGTTAACTCCTCCATTGGTGTTATGCATTACTTCCTTGGTAAACCAATGGCGACGCGTCTCGATAAATTCACGATCGTGCAATCCAGTTCGCTCCTCTGACCAACCATCACCTTCAGCTATTTTATCAACCTGATTGATTATATTATTCTTAGTCCAAGTTTCGTCTCTATCCCACTGAATTACCTTCTTACCGTGTTCAATATTAATAGGACGAGGCTTACCGTCTAATCCCATACGACCCCAATCGTATAGCTTAAAAGTAAAAATATATGGAGTCGCACTAATTTCAAGAACCATACTACCCGATCCTGAACAGTGAACAGTACCAGCTGGAATTAAAACGTGATCATGTTTTTTCACAGGATAAACCCCAATATGCTTTTCAGCTTCGAAATCTGCTCCAGTATCTTGTGCATGCTTAAGATCGGCAATCATCTCATCAGGATTAACACCATCTTTTACGCCTAAGTAAACGACAGCATCCTCTTCCGTCTCTAACATGTAATAGCTTTCATCTTGGGTATAGTGAATCCCAAATTTCTCTTGAATGTACTCGGTTAGTGGGTGTACCTGCAAACTAAGATTACCACCTTGCATGGTGTCCAGAAAATCGAAACGAATTGGGAACTCATCACCGAAACGGGCATGTACCGAATCACCCAACAACTCCTGAGGATGACTAAAAACCAGATTAATAGATGGCAACTCGAAAAGAGCATCACCAAATTTCAGGTTTAAACTATTTTCCTCTGGAACACAATCGAAACACCAAGCGAAGTTATCTGGTTCTTTATCCAAATCACAAACATCTCTCATCCATTGTCCGCCCCATGGTCCTGGATCGAAGAATGGAACCACTCTAAAGGGTCTGTTGGCTGCTTCACTTAAACCTTTGCGAACAGCATCCCCTGAAACCATTTTAGGTTCATTGGTAACCACTGTATCTAAAATGAAATCGATATGGTTCATCACTGTTTTTTTGTGACGATCGCATACGCGCCAATCCACAAAAAAGGCTCTCTTATATTGTAAGGAAGCTTTAAGATCCTTATTATTGACACCTAAGTTACTTACCTCATTTCTACGATATCTTAATTGTCCTTCCCAACGAGGCATATCAGCATAAATAAGGATGTCAGAATCCGGCGCAACTAGAGAAGCTCCAGAACCATAAACGATGGTAAGACCTTTTAAAACCTTCACTTCATCAGATAAATCTCTAGACTTCTGCTCATCGAAAAAATCAACCAGATTAAGCCTTGTCAAAAATCCAAATATATCATCATCGGTTACATCAGGATAAGTCATCTTATCGATCTCCGATTCACTTTTATAAGCATCACTAGCCAATACAAATGTTTCTGGTTGAAGCTCTTTTTTTAGAGCAGATATCAATTCCTCATCATGAACCCCAGTATAAGTTTCGAATACAATGGTGATGTTCTCCTTACTCATAAGAGAAAGACGCTTTTTAAGGACATCCCCAATTTGTTTCCATCCCTTTACACATTCATTGTCGTATCCCTTTACATCTACAAAAGGAACTTTATCATAATTTGGCTTACGCCCATTCAAATAATTTTTCATCTTTTAAGCTTTTCAATTTGCCCTATTCTTTCTTCAAACAACTAGTACAATTCTGCACCAATTTTCACCTCATAAAACTCGGTAACATCAGTAGCTATCATTCCAGCATTAACGGCTGCCTCTATTCCCTTCTGTGCATCTTCAAAAACCTGACATAACTCAGGGTTCATCCCCAATTGCTCTGCACATTTCAAAAAAGTCTCCGGAGATGGCTTATGCTCTATTACATCTTCAGCAGCAACCACCACATCAAAACAATCACCCAATCCGATAAGATTCAATACTTTTAATGCATTTTCACGTTGACTACCCGTTCCTATTGCCATAGGAATTTTCCCAACATATTCACGAACCAAGTCACATACAGGTTTTATTGGGTGTATTAAATGCAAATGAGTGAGCAGTTCAGTTTCCACTTTATGGGCAACCGCTTCCTGATCCATATCTATTTGAAACCTTTCATTAATCATGATGGTACACTGGCGCATAGGCCTACCAGCCATCTCATCAAAAAGTTCCTTTGTAAGGCTTACACCATAATCTGCCAGTAGATTACGCCATGCGATGTAGAATACAGGCATTGAATCGGCAAGTGTACCATCTAAATCAAATATGAATGCCTCTGCTTTCGGGTGCTTTCTTAATTCTCTCATAATCCAATATTAACAAGCTACATTATTTGTAAGGTCTTTTACCAGATAATAGCCACCTACCAAAGAGGCATCTTCACCCAAACTAGCATGTTCTATAACGATTTCATCTTTATCCAGCCAACAATATTTTTCAATTTCCTTTCTCATGTACGGAAGAATAAGGTCTGCACTATTCATGATACCTCCACCCATTACAAATACTTCCGGATCAAAGGTGTGAATCATATTAACAACTAAGACACTCCATACATTCATGCAGTATTCTGCGATTCGAGTGGCACCCGGGTGGTTTTGTCTATATAAATCGAACAACCATTTGTAGTCAATCTTCTCTACATCTTTAAGATCATCAGAAGTAAATCCTGAGTCGGCCTTAACCAACTGTGGCAACTGCCATGATGCAACCAAAGATTCAGCACAACCGACATTACCACATTGGCAAATTTCACCCTTATAATCAAGAGTCAAATGACCTGCCAGATTACCTGCACGAAATTTATTTCCCTGCAGCATATGGCCATCAACTACTGCAAAGCTTCCTATGCCAGTTCCTAAAGTCAACATCAGCATGTTTTGGGTTCCATTTCCAGCACCTGCTTTCCATTCACCTATACCAGCCATTCGAGCATCATTGATTAAAAGAAGCTCAGTATTCCAGTTAATACTTGCCCATTTCTTAAAATCAAAATCAGCAGCTGTAGGATACTTATGAGTCTTCGCCACTTGCATTTTCTTCGAATCAACCAGACCTGGAAAGGCAATTGCGATACCCTCAAGATGAGAAGAATCAGTCTTCACAAGAGTCAGTAATCGGTTCACTTCCTCTGTAATAGACGGCAGAAGAGCATCAAAATCTCTATTGTCAGAAACCAGTATTCTTCCTTTCTCCAGAATATTTCCATTTTTGAGGATCCCTGTTTTTACATAGGTCCCCCCCATATCAATACTGATTGCATACATATCTAACACCCTTCTTTTAATTGTGGAGATCCATCAACATCCAGCAATCTGGCAGAAAAGCCTTTTTCCAAAATTGTTTCATAATCGTGACCTGCATCTGATGGCCAACAAGCACCAAAGCTCAACAGCTCGCTACCTATATTGGCTACACGGTGTGCGATATGAGATGGAATATAGTGCAAGCTACCTGGTATCATTTTTTCAGCCCAAATCTTTCCTTCTCTATCCATAAGAATTAACATGCCTTCGCCCTTTATTCCCCAATAGTATTCCGCTCTATCAGACTTGGTATGAAAATGTCCTTTAGTCATAAAATATTCATCGCCTACTTTACCAGGATACAATTTTGTGATACCAAAAAACAAACCACCTTCTGTACCATCAGCAACTGGAAAATGACAATCCACTTCGTAAGCCAATTGCTTTTGATCCATGTTCTTTCTAGCTTCATCGTTTGCAAAAACACCACCTAAATCACCAATATAACGATCAGCATGTACTACTTCTTTACCTTCTAACTGATCACCTAAAAACATTAAACCACTTTCTTTCATCTTCTTATATTTTTATAATTTTTTACTCGTATCGTCTTTTTAAAACTTAAATGTAAACCTCTAAAAGCTCGGCTTTATCCCAGGGTTTTAAAATCAAGTCTTTCAATCCTGCAGGAATAAGAACCGTTTCCCCCTTAGAGAGAAGCACTTTTTCATTATTCGCATACTCAATCATCAATTCACCTTCCAAACACATATAGATTACAAATGAATCCAGGGATGAATAGTTCATTTCTACAGCTTGACTGATATGCCACTTATTAGTCGTAAAATAGTTGCACTGAACTAAATCAACTGACTCATTTAATTTATCCTCGTATTGTGTTGAATAATCTTCCTCAAAAGTGTAATCGATTGCCTCAGGTGCCAATTCGGTATGTAACTCCCTGTAATTCCCTTCAGAGTCTTTGCGATCCCAATCATACATTCGATAAGTGATATCTGAGGTTTGTTGAATTTCTGCCAGCAAAATATCTTTTCCAATTGCATGAACTCTTCCTGCGGGAATAAAAAAGCAATCACCTTTCTTTACTTTTTCACTGTTAAGAATACTTTTAATCTGTCCCTCTGCAAAGGTTTTCAGGTAATGCTCCCGAGTCAGCTCTTGATTAAATCCAACAATTAATTCAGATTCCTGTTCTGCATCAATCAGATACCACATCTCAGTCTTTCCTTTTGAATTATGACGTTTCTGAGCCAATTCATCATCAGGATGAACCTGTATAGAGAGTGCATCATTCGCATCAATAAACTTGATCAGAAGAGGAAATTCTTCACCAAATCGTTCAAGCACTTTTACACCCAATAATTCAGCTTTAAATTGTTCAATCAGAGCCTGAAGGTTTAAACCTTGAAGAGGCCCGTTATCTACAATAGAAATATTGTTTTCAACCCCTGATAACTCCCAACTCTCTCCAATCTTTAAATTAGGACTGAAACTTTTATTTAGTTGATTCGTTAATTTGTTTCCACCCCAAATCGTTTCTTTGGGTATGGGCTTAAATTTTATCGGATATAATTGCATGCCTTTTTCATTAATTTATTTAGCAAAAATAGACTGCATCAGAACGAAAATATTGGTGATTATTGACCATTTATAGTCCATTATTAGCAAATATTTGCATTTTTATCCATATTTTTGAAAAAATCGAATCTAAATGGAAGCACTTTATCAAGATCTAAACAGACCATTAGGAGCATCAATCAGTTTCCTACATGTTCAACTACCACACTTTGTTGTGCCATGGCATTATCATCCTGATATTGAAATCCTTTTAATACTACAAGGGGAAGGAAGACGATTTGTAGGCGATCATATCGAAAATTTTTATCCAGGCGACTTGTGTATTATTGGTAACAATCTTCCTCATGTATGGAAAAATGCTCCATCGTATTATATAGATGACAGCAATAAACATGCAGAGTGTATGGTGATACACTTCAAAAAAGAACTCTTTGGCGATGTCTTTTGGCAATTACCCGAAATGCAAAAAGCAGCTCGATTTTTGGATAATGCTCAGAGAGGCGTCCGCTTTACCGGAGCGTTCAGAAACCAGCTTGAAGAAAAGATCAGAGGTGGTTTTCCGAAAAGTCATGAAGAACGCTTGACACTTGTACTGGAGATTCTAAATATGATGGCAAATACGGATGAAAAGAAGTTTCTTGCATCATCTGGCTTCACTAATGAATCTCAATCCTCGGATGGTCATCGGTTTCAGCAGGTCATCGAATTTATTGCACAAAACTATCAACGTCCTATATTACTTGAAGAGGTGGCCGATAAAGTGCATCTAACACCAACGGCCTTTTGTCGTTATTTTAAAGGACGAACGGGCAAGTCCTTCCTACAATATTTAAACACTTACCGCATTGGACTCGCCAGACGCTTGTTAATAGAAGGAAAGTTGAAGATACAAGAGGTTGCCTTTGAGTGTGGCTTTGGTAATCTCTCACATTTTAATGCCCAATTTAAAAAGATAACTGGAAAGACGCCTAAAGCATTCAGGAAAGAGCATCATAAAACACATTATCAATTAAAAGATTAGAATTACACAATTTTGAATTATACAAAAAGAGGGATCTTAAACCCCTCTTTTCATCTGACTTATAAACGAATATCAACCAAGCAGAATACCGCCCAGATAAAGAGAAATTACTTTTTCTCTCCTACAACTTTAAATATATTTAAAAAGCGCCCACTCATTAGATTAGGCTGATTTTCGTCCAATTCAACTTTATAGCTTACGTTGTGTCCTCCCCAATTGAATTTACATTTCATATCACTTCCAGCTACTTCGATGCTTGATAATTCGGTTCGACCACCATTGGTTTCGACAAAATAGCCGGTTAATATAGAATCCTTAGGTGTCAGATAGGTTGTCAATAATTTATCTCCCTCCTTAGGCAGATTCTTGATGGTAATTTCCCATTTACCTGCAAACTTTTGAATATCCGCAGGTATTGTTTTTTTTCCCTGGCAACCAGCCATCACAAACATGGCTAAAATCGATACGTAGATTAAATTTTTCATAGATTCGTATTTATTGGTTAGTAACTTACTAATACAAAACATTCAACATTCTAAAGAAAATTCACCTTTCTAAAAGATTTGATACGCTCTCCTGTTGCTTCATCAACAATGGAAGCCCAAATAACATATTCCCCACTACCAATTGCATTTGGGAACAAGAACTTAAGAGAGTTTTTAGCTTTGGCTTCAACTGTCACAGTCGTTTGTTCGGAATATACAGATTTGCCTGCCTTGCTAATTTCAAATGTTACACTCCCAGTCCAGCTCTCCGAATAATCATTTACAAGCACAACTGGTATTTCCTCTCCTTTTGTGTGCTTGATATCATCTCTAAATTCAAAAAGACAGATGCCTAAAGGATTAAATGCAGGTCTCACATATTTCACAAATAATGGTTCAATCATTAAAGGATTGAGTGTTCGAAAGATATCAGAGGTCTTGCTTCCAGTGTAGTTACTGTTTAAACCTGCAAAATGCATAACTCCAGCAGGACGAATAGCTCTGTAATACTCGGTTTGTTTTGCGACATTATAAGCATAAAATTCCCTACGATCATTCTTATTCATGTCTGGAAAATATAGATCGTAGCCAGCCTTTGTAAGGTCGGTTGGTTCTCCATCACGATTAATCCACAACCAGGCATATTCGTTAATAATGGCAGGGCAATCATCCTTCCCTACCAATACCGAATCTAAAGGCGTCTTATTCCAGTATGAGAGGTCTGGCAGTGGTTCCAGATCACCTCCAAAGGGATGAAACATAGCTTTCTCGTATAAATAAGGATGCATCTCTTCCATATCGGTGCTGGCTTTTCTTTCGCCCCATCCATTATCCCAGGGACGATTCGACAGATCTAATTCCCGAACCATATCCAATGCCCATCCTGTTCGGGGTTCTTTTTCAGAAATCGATTCGTTTTGAGCATCCCAAATCACAACAGATGGATGGTTCCATTGTTCTTCCATCCAGCCCACATACTCGCTTACCATGTCGTTCAGACTAACCCCTTGCCTCCATACAACATAGGTCCAAATGGCATATTCATCCTGAATCAGAATCCCTTCCTCATCGGCAATTCGGTACCACATGGAAGGAACCTGACCGATGTGAAATCGAATAAAATTCCAATTCATATGTTTGAATGATCGAAACAGCTCTCTCACCCATTGCTCATTCCAAGGGTTATCTCCTCTTAAAGGGTCTTCGGCAAAACGAAAAAAGGGCACCGATGTTCCTCTTAAATAATAAGGTTCACCATTTAGCTGAGCCACACCTGTATCATTAAAATGGAACTCTCGCATCCCAAAAGTTGTAGAATAAGTATCGTTACCTGATGATACCGAGATCGCATATAAGAAAGGATTTTCAGGCGACCACAACTTACAATTGCTCAGCTCTATTGTGGATTCAAAAACTCTTTCTTCTCTAGCTTTTATTTCGAAAGAGCCAGATTGTGCATTAGCAATAGTTGTTCCTTCGTCTTTTGGGGATATCGAATAGTTTAAGGAATCGATAACTGGCAATTGTCCTGTATTTCTTACCCAAGACAACACGCGTACCCTCTTATTTTTAATATCAGGAATCACCTGAATATTACGAATTAAAGTACTTCCCGTAAGTTCGAGAATTACGTCGTCGTATATACCCGGTAGTTTTCTATTTTTCTCAATTACATCGCCATGAATATAGGCTTTGTTATCCTCACAAATTGACGTATTCACTCTTACAATAAGCTCGTTGGCTTCATTATTCCCTTTCAGAGCTTTACTGGCATCAAACTTTAATTGCTGATAATTGGTGTATTTCTCGCCCAATAGAATTCCATTTAACCAAACGCTGCAACCATGTTTTACTCTTTTAAGGGTTAATAGTGCATTTGCAGGTACATCGCCCAAAATAGTAAAGCTTCTTTTGTACCAGAAGGCCTCACGCTTAGGGTCTTTAAAAGAAGGAAGTGAGAGAAAGTTTTTAGGTCCTAATGCCATAAAATTCTTTTCCACTTCCCCAACACCATAGAAGGCTGGCTTTGCCATATCAGCAAAGCCGGGTACCTGTATGCGATGATTAAAACTCTCGGGGATTGTCTCCAAGTCTCCTTGAGCAATTAGCCACTTTCCATTCAATAAAATAGTTTGGCGATTTGACCCATTTTTAAAAGCAGTGTTTTCTTGACTTAATATCGACTTTACACTTAGCTTCCTGGTTTCAATACTAAACTTCCCATCTTTAAAAGGGTAATTGATATGCTCTCCAGTAAAATTATTTAACTCGGATATCGGTTGCTTGTCGAAAACTTGATGGCTTGCATACAAATAATAAGTATATCCGACTGCCCCAAGAACTACAATCGACAGCAAAAATATAGTCAGGATTTTACCTATTCGTTTTAAGAGTTTCATAAAAACTAAATCTTCTTTTGGGTTCATGATGTTTTTAATTACTTCCCTTGATAATAGAACCAGTCGAACTTGGCTTCATTTTTCGATTCGTCACCATTACTTGTTGCATACATTCCAATTCCAGGACCATTAAACACAGCGTCCCACTGAACATCTGCTACGGTCTCCATACTTTGTTTTGCACCAATAGGCTTTAAAGATTTTGGTGATTTACCATAACTAAACTGAACCTCCAGATCACTTGCTTCAACATGAAGAAAGACCTTTGCACTTTTATATGGAATACGAGCAACCTCGGTTTCCTTTCCTTTATAAGTCTTAGTCAATACCAGTGAATTTATATCTTTCAATAACTTATAATGATTTTTATTGCTTCTATAAAAAGCTAAGCCGGCTTGTTCATTTGCCTTAGAGGTTTTGAAATTCATTTTTGTCATCGCCTCAAACTCATGCTGTTTAGTACGTTGAATCAATATAGATGAATTTACAAAACCACTTACAAGCTCTTTGCGAAGTTTCAGCTTAAGTTCACCATTAGCTACCGAATAGAAGGTTTCTTTTGGTGTGCGTATGGTACACCATTTCATTCCTAATTTATCCCCATCAAATTCATCTTTAGGAGCTTCCTTCTTAACAGGCGTCCAGGGTAAGTTTGGACGTTCCTGTGTCATAAGAACTTTACCATGTCCCGGATTAAAAATTGGCGTTTGTCCTTCAAATTCAACCTTTGCCAAAAAAGATTCTCTTGCAAGTGTAGTTACTCCATCAATATGACGTTTGCCTAACATGACGCTCCACCATTCACCATTTTGTGTTTGAACCAAATCACCATGTCCTACAGAATGGACTGGATAATCTTTACCCAGTTGACGGTGCGAAAGAACGGGATTGATATAATCTGCTACGAAAGGACCATTAATCGATTTACTGTGGTGAACTGTGATTGAATGATTAGTACCCGTACCACCTTCAGATAACATTAGTAAATACTTGCCATTCATTTTATACATATGAGGACCTTCTGCATCAGTCGCATTTTTCGCATGACCACTGGTTAAATTATGAGGCTCACCAACGAGCTTCTTTTGTTCCAAATCTAATTCCTGGTTAAAAATCACTGTTTGGTTTGGCCATTCTCTCTGTTTTCTCTTAAGACGAGTCATACCCGTATAGTAGCATTTATCGTCATCATCCCAAAACAAAGAAGGATCAATACCTGGTGCATCTAGCCAAATGGGATCGGACCATGGTCCGGCGGGATCAGTAGCTGTTATGTAGAAGTTGCCTTCGCATTTCACACAAGTATTAATAATATAAAAAAGACCTTTGTGATAACGGATCGTGGGTGCAAATAAACCAAACATATCTGGCAAGCCATTAAAATCAACCATATCAGGACGATCTACAGCGTGGCCTATTAATTCCCAATTAACCAAATCTTTACTGTGATAGATTGGCAATCCTGGGAACCACACAAAGCTGGAATTTACAAGATAGTAGTCATCCCCAACACGACAAATAGACGGATCTGGATGGTAACCAGGTAATATGGGGTTGTCAAAAGTAGCAGGAGCCGATTGTCCAAAAACATTAAGACAGACGATTAAGCCTATAATGGTGATCTTGATCTTTTTAAAATTCATTGTAATATATTATTCCTTTTTTTTAAAATATTTTTCTCCTCTATGCTTCCTAATATCCTTCCTTAAGCTTTCAATTATAGTCGCATTTTTAGCTTGTTCCGAAATGTTGAAATTCTCGTCTTCATCAAGCTGATGATTGTACAACATCTGGGTGACCAAACTATCCCTATCATCAATCCATTCCGTATAAAAATACTTATCCTTAATAATCGTAAGTCCTTTCTTCCATTGAGATATTGCAATACCGTCGCTTTTCGCTTTTTTGTCATACAATAATTCTTTAAAACTATCACCTTGCAGGTGTTCAGGTAAGTCTAATCCGGCAAGTTCACAAATTGTAGGATAAATATCTACATATTCAACGATCTCATTCGTAGAGTTTACTTTATTTTTACCCGGTATTTTTACAATTAATGGAGCATGAAGTGCGGTTTCATAACTTGATGTTTTACACCACAAACCATGCTCAGACAAGTTAAATCCGTGGTCTCCCCATAGCACTACAATGGTATTTTTATCAAGTTCAAGCCTTTCTAGTTCATCCAATACTTTTCCTATTTGTGCATCCACATAGCTTACACATGCATAATAACCTTGAATCAATTTCAAAGCCATCTCATCACTTACAGGACCTCTTTTATTAATTCCATCATAAGTTCTTAACTCAATAAACTTATGAAGCGATTTCTTTGGGGCATTTTCAGGGGCGTAATTATTGTAAGGAATACTTACTTTGCCATCATAAAGTTTCCAATACTTCTCTGGTGCGTTAAATGGCAAATGAGGTTTAATAAAACCTGCTCCAAGGAAGAATGGTTTATCTGTTTTACTCAATTTACGGAGATCTTCAATAATCTTCTGAGCTATCTTACCATCTCTATAAACATCATCTTCAACATTTGCTCTCTCATATGGGGCACCACCTCGAGTTACAGTCTCATTTTCTTTATTTGCAGCAAGGGCGTAATCTTTCCACGATTTGCTGTTAGATTCCGCACTCCAAAGCTCATCCCAGCTGCTCTCATCATCATCATGATGATGATAAATCTTCCCATTGCTTATGGTCTTATAACCACACTTTTTCAAATAGCCTGGAAGAGAAATAGCGTCTGGAGCATCTTTATCTGCCCGAGTCATAAAGTTAAGAAATCGTTTTTGAGCTGGTCGCAAACCAGTTAAAAGACTGGCTCTGGACGCTCCACAAACAGGGACGTTACAATAGGCTTGTTGAAAAGTTGTTCCTGACGCTGCCAATCGATCAATATTTGGAGATTGAATATGTTTAGCTCCATAACACCCAAGTTCAGGACGAAGGTCATCAACTGCTATAAATAATATATTTGGCTTTTTGACTGCTAAAGTATCTTTATTATCAATAGCCTTGAAACTCATTAATACGAGGATTAGGCAAAGAATTAATAATTGTAACTCGAAATACTTATTTTTTTTCATTTATTTTTTATGTTTACCTATTTTATTAAATTGTATGACTGCTAAATTGAAATTAGTTTGCTTTAAACCATTCTTGGCTGAAGCATCTCTAAAATAAACTCGGTATTCAATTCCCTCTACTTTTCATTGCTTTATAACTGAGGGGTAAATGGGTAATATTGGGTTGCTAAAACACTGCCCCTTACGATCCAAATATTTTTATACAAATTAATAATTCAATAATTGAGACCTTCATAAGATTAACTTCATTGTAAATATATTATTCTGATTATTTGTAACTCGCAATTATTTAACGAGTTCGAATTCTTTTTCTAAGCATTTCTCTGAACTTGATCCCACAAAAACTTTAAATTCACCTAATTCAGAAACGAATTGCATGTTTTTGTCCCAAAACCGAAGTTGCTCTTCGGTTAAGGTAAATTCGACGGTTTTACTTTCTCCAGCCTTCAGAAATACTTTTTTAAAGTCTTTTAATTCTTTAACTGGACGAGCGACACTTCCGACTAAATCGCGAGTATACAACTGTACTATTTCATCACCATCAACTTTTCCTGTATTTTTAACCTTCACACTCACTTTAATACTCTTACCCTGGTTTAACTTTGCGTTAGAAAGCCTTAAATCTGAATATTCATACGATGAATAACTTAGACCATAGCCAAATTCATAAAGTGGCTTATTAGGAATATCGATATATCTGGAAACAAATTTGCTATTACTGCCTTCTTTATGCGGTCTACCCGTATAAAGATGATTATAGTATACCGGACACTGAGCAACATGATAAGGAAAGCTCATTACTGATTTACCTGATGGATTAACATCTCCAAATAGTACATCAGCCAAGGCATTTCCTGTTTCAGTTCCTGGAAACCAAGCACAAAGAATTGATGGGAAATTATCATGATACCATTTCATAACCAAAGGACGCCCTGTAAACACGACAAGTATTGTTGGCTTATTTAATTTTAAGATCTCTTCAGCCAGTTCTTTCTGTTCTCCTGGAAAATCAAGTTTCCCCCTTGAAGCCGCCTCACCAGTATATTTCTGAGGTTCACCCATACACAATACAACCAGCTCAGACTCTTTTGCAGCCTGCAAAGCCTTATCCCAATCCTTCCTTTTTCCACGTGTTCCTCGATAACGATAACCTTCAACTACCTTTAAATCAAAATTATCTCCTAATCGATTTTCAAATCCCTCTTTCACAGTAACAATCTGGCTTTTATCACCAAATAAAGACCATGCTCCATTAATTTCTTTTGTTTTAGCAAAAGGGCCAATTAAAGCAATCGACTTGGTGTCTGGTGAGATGGGAAGCAGTGCTTTCTTTAAGTTAGCTATGGTATCGTTCTTCAGGAGAACCATTGACTTTGTAGCAATATCACGAGCAGCTTTTAAATGCTCAGGTGCACAATGTATCTTATCTTCACCCTTAATATCAATATATCTGTAAGGATCATCGAACAGACCCAACTCAAATTTATATCTCAATATTCGTTTGACAGATTCATCAATCTGTTTTTCTTCCAATTTCCCTTGCCTAACTAATTTTTTAAGATTTAACACATAAGTCTGCGACACCATTTCAAGGTCCACAGTCGCATTAAGAGCTTGCATAGACGCTTCAGCATCATCTTTTGCAACAGCATGTACGGTTAATTCTTTTATAGAATTAAAATCAGACAGGTATATGCCTTCGAACCCCCACTCTTCTCTACCGACCTTCTTTAACAACCATTCACTACCTATACAAGGAATTCCTTCAATCGTATTAAACCCCGGCATTAAGGATGCAATCCCTTCATCTATGGCAGCTTTAAAAGGTGGGAGATAAATTTCTCGCATGGTTCTTTCTGTAATATCAACCGTATTATAGTCACGTCCGGCTTCTGCGGCGCCATAACCTGCAAAGTGCTTACCGCAAGCCAACATGGTGTGTCTATCTGTCAGGTCATCCCCTTGGTATCCTCTTACATAGGCACGTGCCATTACACTTGCTAAATACGGATCTTCTCCAGCCCCTTCGGTACAACGTCCCCAGCGCGCATCTCTCGAAACATCAATCATAGGTCCATGATTGTAATTTATACCAGATACAGTTGCCTCCTTTGTAGCTATCGCACATGAACGCTCAACAGCTTCGGGATCCCACGAACAAGCCAGTCCTAAATTCACGGGAAAAATAGTTCTAAACCCATGAATGACATCTAAATTAAATAATAGTGGTATACCCAGCTTGGTATTTTCGACCGCATATTTTTGAAGCTCATAGGCTTTACCTGCACTCTTACTTCCCAAAATAGAGCCTACCTGACCTTTTTTAAAATAATAAGAAGGATCACGTAAATCATTTACCTGTCCCAAATCAGATACATCACCTAGGGTCGAAGCGATCTGATAAAGTTGTCCTATTTTATCTTCCAAGTTCATAAGGCTAAGTACAGAATCTACCTTGGCTGCTATTTGTTCTCTGTTCCAATTGGGTACATTCCTAATTTCCTTTTGGCGAAGCATTTGGATAGAATCATCATTCTTCTGGGCATGTAGGATTCCGAAAGAAAAACTAAGTAATACTAATAAGTATGATTTTTTTATTCCTTTTAATTCCATCTAAGATGTTTGTTTTAAGTTATTTAATCTATATGACACAACTATTTTACAAGCTCGAATTCGGTTGTTAAAAGACTCTCCGAACTCGTTCCTACAAATACTTTGAAATCACCCGCATCAGAAACGAATTGCATATCCTTATTCCAAAACCTAAGCTGTTCTGAGCCAATTGTAAATTCTACATCTTTTGTCTCTCCAGCCTTTAAAAATATCTTTTTAAAATCCTTTAGTTCTTTTACTGGTCTTACTATGCTGCCAACCAAATCCTGAATGTAGAGTTGAACCACTTCATGTCCGTCCACAGTTCCACTATTATAAACTTTAACACCTACTTTAATATCTTTACCCATTTTCATCTTTCCTTTGGACAAAGCCAGGTCTGTATACTCAAAGTTGGTATAACTTAAACCATAACCAAAGGGGTAAAGGGGTTTATTGGGAATATCAATATATTTTGAAGCAAAACGGGCTTTTTCCCCTTTTGTATTTGGTCGTCCCGTATTCAGATGATTATAATAGACCGGGCATTGACCTACGTGATAAGGAAAACTCATTGCTAATTTTCCGGATGGGTTTACATCTCCAAAAAGCACATCAGCTAAGGCGTTGCCTGTTTCAGTTCCTGGAAACCAAGCGCAAAGAATAGATGGGAAATTCTCATGCCACCAGCTCATAACCAACGGACGACCTGTAAATACAACCAATATTGTTGGTTTATTTAATTTTAAGATCTCTTCAGCCAACTCCTTCTGTTCGCCCGGAAAATCAAGTTCAGCTCTTGAGGCCGCCTCACCACTGAATGCTTGAGGTTCACCCATACACAATACGACCAACTCAGATTCTTGAGCAGCTTTTATGGCTTCATCCCAATTTCTTCTTTTTCCTCGTTTTCCTTTGTAGCGATATCCTTCAACCACTTTAAGGTCAAAATCATCACCTAATCGATTAGCAAAACCATCTTTAACTGTAACAAAGTGACTTCGATCTCCCCAAGCCCAGGCACCTTCAATTTCTTTGGTTTTTGCAAAAGGACCAATTAAAGCAATCGATTTTGTGTCAGGTGAAATAGGAAGCAGTGCTTTCTTTAAATTAGCTATGGTATCATTCTTCAGCAACACCATCGACTTTGTAGCAATATCACGAGCAGCTTTCAAATGTTCAGGAGCACAGTGCAATTCTTTCTCTCCCTTTAAATCAATATATCGATAAGGATCATCAAACAATCCCAATTCAAACTTATAACGTAAAATTCTCTTTACTGCATCGTCAACCTGACTCTCTTTCACTTCACCATTTTTAATCAGATTTTTAAGATTTAAAATATAGGCTTGCGATACCATTTCAATATCCATTGTTGCATCCAAAGATTGCTTCGAAGCCTCTTCATCATCTTCAGCTATAGCATGTACGGTTAACTCGTGCACTGAATTAAAATCAGACAGATATATGCCTTCAAAGCCCCACTCTTCGCGACCAACTTTTTTCAACAACCATTGGCTTCCTGCGCAGGGAATACCATCAACAGTATTAAAACCAGGCATTAGCGAAGCAATTCCTTCCTCAACCGCTGCTTTAAAAGGAGGCAAATAAACCTCACGCATGGTTCGTTCCGTAACATCTACCGTGTTGTACTCTCGTCCAGACTCAGCACCTCCATAGCCTGCAAAATGCTTTCCGCAAGCCAACATAGTGTACCTATCGGTAAGGTCATCACCTTGGTAACCTCTAACATAAGCCTTTGCCAATTCTGCATTCAAATATGGATCTTCGCCACCACTTTCTGTACATCTTCCCCAACGAGGATCTCGAGATACATCAATCATGGGGCCATGATTGTAATTGGTACCTGTTACAGTAGCCTCTTTAGCAGCGATAGCTGAAGAGCGTTCAACGGCTTCCATATCCCAGGAACAAGCTAAGCCCAAATTAACGGGGAAAATAGTTTTGAAACCATGTATTACATCTAAATTAAATAACAATGGTATACCCAAGCGAGTATTCTCAACAGTATATTTTTGGATTTTATAAGCCTGAAATGCACTCTTGTTTCCAAGAATCGATCCTACCATACCATTCTTGAAATAATAATTAGGTTCCATAAGACCTGATACATCTCCTAAATCACTGACATCGCCCATGACTGTAGGAATCTGATACATTTGACCAATCTTTTCATCCAGATTCATCAGCTGGAGTACTGAATCTACTTTTTGGTCGATTTGTTTACGGCTCCAGTTCGGAACCTCTTTAATCACTTTATTTTCCAATTCTTTTCTTAGCACTTCTCTGGTTTGTGATTGCAAAGCAAAACACATCATGCTTAGAAATAGCGTTACAAAAAATTTCATAAGGATTTAGGGTTTAGTTAGTGGGTATTGGGTGTGGTATTTAATTCCAGTAATTATCGATTACTTTTTTCATTTCAGGGTATTTTTCATCTTCATCACCAAGTTCAACTTTCAAGTCAATCAATTGACTTTTCAGCTTTTTAATGACTTTTTGGTATTTAGCATCAGCATAAGCATTGTGCATTTCTTTGGGATCTTTCTTTAAATCGTAGAATTCCCATTCCGGAGTTGTTGGTACAATTGGTCCCGACTCAGCATTGAAAGGATCTAATCGTTTACGATCTGTTCCCGATTTACCTAAACCTAATCCGTAATAGAATATCAATTTATATCGATCAGTGCGAATACCATAATGAGCAGGTATACCATGATCAGCTAAATGCATCCAATATCTGTAATAGAAAGCATCTCGCCAATTTTTATCTTTTTTACCGGCTAATAGACGACCCATACTTTTACCATCCATACTTTCTGGTATATCTAGACCTGCAAAGTCTAAAAAGGTTGGCGCAAAATCAACATTACTTACCAATTCATCCACTTGGGTACCAACTTCTACTTTTTTAGGGTATTTTACCAACAAAGGCATTTTAAGTGATTCCTCTAGCATTAATCGTTTATCGAACCAACCATGCTCACCTAGATAAAATCCTTGATCTCCTGTATAAACGATAAGCGTATTATCAGACAAGCCATTCTCTTCCAAATAATCTAATATATTTCCTACATTATCGTCTACAGCGGCACAACATGCCAAATAACGTTTCATATACAATTGATAAGCCCATGCGGTTCTATCTTTACCTTTAAGAGTATCTAGGCGTTTACTAATCCCCATATCCATAGGTTTTAGATCCTTTTTGATAGTATTAAAAGACTTAGTAGCCCACTTAGAGCGTTCCCCATGATCCTCATACAAGCTTGCAGGCTCAGGAATTGTAATGGAATCGAACATGTGCTTAAAGCGTTTAGCAGGTGTCCATGGGCGATGCGGTGCTTTGAAATGGCACATCAGGAAAAAAGGCTTACTCGTATCTCTTTTTTGAAGAAAATCTGTAGCCAGATCTCCAACAACATCAGTTGAATACCCCATGTGTTTAACACCTCTAGTCTTCTCAAATTTCTTCCCTTCTTTTTGCCAAACACCTTTTTCTCTTAAAGGAGGATTTTTATAACGCCCTTGTCCTGCTAGCACATTATAATAATCAAAACCAGTCGGTTCACCTTTTAGGTGCCATTTTCCTATAACTGCAGTTTGATAGCCTCCCTTTTGCAATCTTTTAGCCACATTATCTTTATTGATATCCAAAGGGTCGTCAAGCGTATAAACCTCATTGTGCTGGCTGTATTGTCCAGTAACAATTGCGGCTCTTGATGGTGTACATATAGAATTTGTAACCAGGCAATTATTAAATTTTACGCCTTGTTTGGCAATTCTATCAATATTTGGCGTTTTAAACACCTCAGATAATTCACCCTCATAAGCACTAATGGCTTGTGAAGTATGGTCATCTGCCATGATGAAAAGGATATTAGGTTTTTTCTGAGCACTTACCGATGATGCGATGGCTCCCAGTCCTAAAAAGATACTTGCAAATTTCATTTCAATCGTTTTAAATTTTCAAGTGCAATATAGAATAAGAAGCCATGTGTAAGCGGTGAATATTTTGCACTTAGAAGGGTAAAAAAATTCACCAATACTGATAAACAGCTGATTATTAAAAGCGATCTATAAAAAAGCAGCATCCCCTTTAAACAAAAAAAGTGGTTGTCCAGGAGGACAACCACATAAGCCAGCCAAGCTTATTTTACTGGAGAAGCTATTTGAAGTTGAACAGTGAACCCTAACCTCAAACTTAGTGTGGATTAGTAAATGATTCAATCCAAGCAACATTTCCCTTCTCAGTTCGATTATTTTATTATTAATATTTTTGAATTGTTTGTTTCTGAACTACCACCTATAGCAATTTTAAATTCGCCTGCTTCAACAAAAGAATTTCCATCTTTATCGAACAATGAAAAATCAGCAGGATTTAAGGTAAAACTCAATTCTTTTTCTTCTCCGGCTTGTAGATGTATCCTTTTAAATCGACGAAGTGATTTTATAGCTTTGGGCACACTTGATTCCTTATCGGCAACATACAATTGTACCACTTCATCACCATCGACATTACCTGTGTTTCTGACTTTGACTTTAACTTCTAATGAATCGTTTTTACGAATATTCCGTTTAGAGAAAACAGGTTTAGAGTAAGTAAATTCACTATAACTTAAGCCATGCCCAAAAGCATAAAGTGGTGTTCCTTCAAAATAACGGTAAGTTCGCCCTGCCATATTGTAATTTTCAAAAGGAGGTAAATCTTTAACTGACTTATAAAAGGTAACTGGTAAACGTCCTCCTGGGTTGTAATCACCAAAAAGAACTTCAGCAATAGCCTGTCCGCCAGCCTGACCAGGATACCATGTTTCTACAATAGCGTCAACATGTTTATCGGCCCAATTAATAGCCAATGCACTCCCGTTAGCCATGACGAATACAACTGGTTTCCCCGTTTTTTTCAGTTCTTTTAATAAGTCAAGCTGTACCTTTGGTAATCTTAAATGTGTTCGGTCTCCACCTTCAAAACCATCAATTTCAACCTTCATGTCTTCTCCTTCCAGATCTGCCGAAATGCCTCCGACAAAGACAATTGCATCAGACTGACTAACTTTATCAATAAGCTTTTCTACACTAGTTGACTCTGGAGTACTCCACACCAATTGAATTCCTGAATGCCATATATGGTTTCTTCGGTACTCAACTTTAATTTCATACTTTTCTCCTGCTTTCAGTTCCAGCTTATTGCTAAAAAGTTTAGTTTTTTTGTTTTTCCAATTATCAATTAAAAGTTTACCATTAACAAATAAGCGAATACCACCTCCTTTAATGTCTGAAGCGATAGAATACTCACCTGATATTTTAGGAGCAAGAGTTCCTTTTATTCGCAGTGAATAATACCTCTCATTCAACTGTGGAAATGGCAAAGAACTTTCCCAATTAAAATCAATTTGAGATTCCTTTAAGCGAACTACTGGCTCTCCTTCCAGCTTTTTCCCATTAAAAACCTCGACTTCCATACCTTCATTATCCCAATAATCCTTGGTTATAATATCATAAACTGATGATTCATCAGCCATATTACACCCCTTGAAGAAATTCACTTCAGTATCTTCAGATACAATTGATTGTATTCCCTCTAAAATTGAACTCTTCTTACTTGGAATACCAAAGTAGTTTCCCAAATGCATCAACCAATTGTTAGCATTAGGCCCTACTACAGAAATTGACTTTAGATTTTTCGATAGAGGAAGTATGTTGTTATCATTTTTAAGTAGCACAATTGATTCCCGAGCTGCTTTTAACGCCAAATCCTGGTGTTCTTCACATTCATTCACATCTATTGAGATGTCTGAGTAAGGATCCATTCCCTTAGGATCGAACATTCCTAGTTTAATTCTGGCAAGAAATAACCTCTTAACAGCAACATCAATTTCTTTCTCCGAAATCAATCCTTGCTCAACTGAATTAGCCAGTTTTTTATAAACAAAACCACAGTTTAGATCACAGCCAGTTTTAACCGCTAAAGTAGCGGCTTCTTCAGCTGTTTCTACAATCTTATGATCTTTATAAATATCATTAACACCACCACAATCAGAAACCACATAGCCTTTAAACCCCCATTTTTTTCGTAAAATATCATTTAAAAGAAGTGGACTTGCGGTACATGCTTCTCCCATATAACGGTTGTAAGCAGCCATAATAGAAAATGCTCCGCCTTCTACAATACATGCCTCAAAGGCGGGCAAATACGTTTCCCAAAGATCTCGTTTGTTTGCATAGGCGTCAAAATAATGACGTGCAGGCTCTGGGCCTGAATGAACAGCAAAATGCTTAGGTGTTGCAATTACTTTAAAGTAATTGGGATCATTCCCTTGTAAACCTTTCACAAAAGCAACCCCGATTCGTGAGGTTAAATAAGGATCTTCCCCATATGTTTCCTGTCCTCTACCCCAACGTGGATCTCTAAATATATTGATATTAGGAGTCCACATAGTCAGGCCGTAATATCGTTTTCTATTTCCTTTTGCTGTATTGTAGTTATATTTTGCCCTTGCTTCAGTACTAATTGCATCGGCAACTTCTTTAATTAATTGTGGATTCCATGTTGCGCCCATTCCAATTGCCTGAGGAAAGGATGTCGCATTACCTGCACGAGCTACTCCATGCAAACATTCATTCCACCAGTTATACTCCGGAACTCCTAATCGTTCTATTGCTGGAGTATAATCTGACATTTGGTCGATTTTCTCTTTCAAAGTCAATCTTCCAACCAAATCGTCGACTCTCTCTTCTGCACTTAAGCATGGATCTAAAAATGGGTATTCATATACCTGCGCCTTACTTAAAAAGGACAACAAGATTAATACGAAAACCGTTACACTAATTCTTATAGATTTCATTATTTGTATCTTTTAATTTAGATAAGCTAAAATTCCTCCTGATATGTCTAACTATATTAAGACAAATCAAGAGGGAGGGGAATTAGGAAATTAGCTTAATTATGTAAGATTATTCAGTTGTAAATTCGATTTCTTTTTCCTTATCAACACCCATTTTCTGCTGAATTCTTTTAAATCCATAATAGATTACAGGTACAATTACCATTGATAAGAACATCGATACTAACAAACCACCTATAAGTGTCCAACCAATACCATTCTTCCATTCTGAACCTTCACTTTGCGAAAAAGCCAGAGGAAATAAACCAATAATCATCGATACATTAGTCATAACGATAGGTCGAAATCTTAAACGAACTGACTCGGCTACAGCTTCAACTAATTCTTTTCCTTTTGATCTTAACTCATTGGCAAAGTCAACGACCAGAATCGCATTCTTGGCAACCAAACCAGTGAGCATCACAATTCCTAATATAGAGAATATATTCAAGGTCTGATTAGCCAGAGCCAATGCCCATAATGCACCAATAATTGCTAAAGGAATAGAGAATAATACCACCAATGGATCGGCCCAACTATTATAAAGGACAACCATAATTAGATACATAAATACAATTGCAGCTAAAAATGCAACACCCAAATCTATGAAAGAATCGGCCATTAGCTTGGTAGTAATCGAAGTGGCGATTTGAGTGCCCGTTGGACGAGATATTTTAGCGAGCTTTTCATCAAAATCAGCTTGTACCTTAGCTTGAGAAACACCTAAAATCTGACTTGATAGTTTTACTGAAGGGTTACGATTATAACGTTCTAAAACTGATGGTCCAACTGTTTCTTCAATATTCGAAAACTGTGCAACACGAATTTGTTCTCCTGTTTTTGATGACAAAATCGAAAGGTTCTCCAAATCACTCTTGGTCCTTCTGTCGGCAGAATTCATTTGAATATTAATATCATACTCACTATCACCATCTCTAAACTTATTATCCGTGTTTCCGGCAAATGCGGTTCTTAACACGCCTCCAACTTCAGCAAGATTTAAACCTAACTTGGTCATTTTATCTCTGTTAACTGAAACCTGGTACTCAGGATTAGACTTTTCCACACTTAATTCTGTCTCAAGTGTTCCTTCTGTGTTTTTGAGGCAGTCTAAAACTCTATCAGCATACAGAGTAACACTATCCAATTCGTTGCCAACTATGAAAAATTGCAATGGGATGTCTTCATTACCCATAACGCTTACGGCTACTGTTTTCACCTTTGCTCCAACAATTCTCTCTTCTAATTCAGCTCTAATTCTACGGGCGAAGACACTAGTTGAGATCCCACGTTCCTCTTTAGGTACCATATTGATACTAATCTCACTATAGTAAGGCGTTGCTGAAACTGAAACGATTCCAGATTTTTTCCCTACTGTAGCATAGACCATATCAACTTCAGGTTGATTCAATAAATAATCCTCTGCCTGACGTGTAATATTATTATTCTCTGCTAAACTGATATCATGTGGAAATTCCAAACGCATTAAGAAGGACCCCCTGTCTCCAGCTGGTGCAAATTCTCCACCAATATAGCCTGCTGGCACAAGCATAAATGATCCAATGAACAAGATTAATGTAGCAGCGAGTGTCAGAGTTTTATTACGTAATGCCCAATACATCGAGACTAAAATTCCTCTATTGGTTGAATCAATTAAACCTTCAAAAGCATTCAATAGTTTTCCCATTAAATTTTTCTTAGGCACGTATAATTGTGCCCATCTTGATGTCATCCATGGGACAAGTGTGAAGGATACTAAAAGACTGAAAAGCATAGCGACCACAATGGTAACAGCATATTCTCTCAAAATATCGCCTACAATACCTTGCACAAATGCGATTGGAAGAAATACAGCTACCAAAACTAAGGTGATTGCTGTAACCGTCATTCCCAATTCTTTAACCGCATCGAAAGAGGCCTGCACCTTATTTTTTCCCAATTCCATATGTCGGTAAATATTCTCAATGACAACAATAGCATCATCCACCAAAGAACCAACAACAAGAGAGAGAGAAGTCAAACTAATTAAGTCAAAGGAAAAGCCGAACAGATACATGACTGTAAAAGTTGAAATCAGCGAAGCAGGTATGGCGATTAATACAAATATCGAGTTTCTAATACTTTGAAGGAAAAAAATCATAATTGCCGAAACCAAGATAATGGCCATAAGCAAATCATGCTTAACCGCATCAGCAGCCTGAATGGTGAATCGTGATTGATCGTCAGCAATCTTAAATTTCACTTCATTGCCAGCAAATTTCTCTTCAAGTTCGGCAAATTTTAATTTTACTTTCTCACTAAGTTCAACAGCATTGGCTTCTTTTTGCTTACTAATTTCTATACCAATGGTTTCCAAGCCATCAATACGAGTAATTTTTTCCTGACTAGCTATCCCATCGTAAACATCGGCTATATCTTTTAATTTTACGGTTGTTCCATCAGTAGATCCTCCAACAATTACTTCTCTCAGATCCTTCAATGTTCTTAACTTACCTGCCAATCGGATTGTTATTTCGTTGGTAGCAGTTTTAAGCTTACCTGCAGGAAGTTCCATATTTGCATAAGCAATCATTTGATTAACTTGCAAAAGATTTAAATGATAAGACTCCAGTTTAACAGGGTCAATCATCACTTTAATTTCACGTTCAATTCCTCCGATTAAATTGACTTGTGAAATTCCAGGTATATTCGATAATTCCGGACGGATCTTATCATCTACTAAATCGAAAAATTCTGCCTCGGATAAGTTAGAACTCACGCCTGCTATAAAAATAGGAAGTGCACTTAGGTCAAACTTTTCAATGGAGGGAGCAAAAATTTCCTTAGGCAAATCCTTCACAATTTGATTGACTTTCTGGGTAGCTTCCTGAATTGCAATATTAACATCGGCATCCAACTTTAAACTCACTTGAATTACCGAAAGATTTTCCATTGACTTGGATTGTATTTCTTCAATTCCTTCAAGAGATGCTACAGCATCCTCAATAGGAATTGTTACAGATTCTTCCACTTCATTGGGACCTGCTCCTGGATAAACTGTACTAACCACAATTGTAGCTGTAGTAATTTCCGGCATTAGAGCATATTTTATCTTCGTGGCAAAGAACATACCTAACATCATCAGTATTGTAAACAATACAATTGGAACGGTACTCCTTTTTATAGATATACTTGTTATTTTCATCTGATGTATATTTTCATCTTACAATCATAAAAAAGGTAATCAGTATGCATATTATACTATTACATGCTTAGTTACCTCTTATAAATTGATGACATTACTGATTAGTTCAACACTTTAACTGTAGCTCCATCGTAAATACTATATGCTCCTGAAAGAACAATTTCATCTTTAGCATTCAAACCTTCCAAAACCTCAACATTATCGCCCAAAACTTCACCCACCATAATTTTTTGAGATTTAACAACATTACCATTTATAACATAAACAGCTGGTTCTTTCAATGATCCAATGATACTTCGTCTTGGGATAAATATTCTTGACAATTCACTTTGTTCTTTTATTTCAACAGAAACAAACATGCCAGACTGCAAAGGATATTCTCTTGAATTAACTATCTCAATCTCAACATCGAAACTGTTTCCAATTCCTGCTTTTTTTGAAACAACTTTTACTTTTCCTTTAAATTTTTGTTTTGGGTAAGCGTCTGACTTCACAGTAACTTCCTGTCCTTTATTTACACGCTTAAACTCAAGTTCTGTAAGCTTTACATTAAGTTTTAAAAGAGAATTATTAATGATATTGCAAATAAGCATTCCACCACCAACGAGTTGTCCTTGTTCTATAAAATCATCATTGATGAGACCAGACACTGGAGCTTTGATCTCGGTATCTTCTAATTGCCTTTTAGCAGCAATATACTTTGCTCTTGTTGTTTCAAGGTTCAATTGAATTTCTTCAAGCTGATGAAAGGGTATTGCATTTTGCTCATGCAATCTTTTAAATCTTTCTTCATCTTTTTCCAATTGTTTAATGGCAGCCTCAGTGGCAGCAAGTTGAGCTTTTAAAAGCTGATCGTCAACCTTTGCAATCACATCTCCAACGTGCACATAATTGCCTTTTTCCTTATAAATAGTAACGATTCGTCCTTGAGTTTCTGCGATAACATCTAGATCTGTTGATGCTCTTAAAAATCCGTTAACTTGGGTTAATATTGAAAGGTTTTCTTTTTCAACCACATGTTTTTCTACAGGGTAAAAGCGTCCTTTTATTTTTGATGTTTCAACGATTTCAGCATTCTCAGCCTTATTATTCTGTAATTTCACAAACATTAAAATCACAATCATAATTAATGCCAAAACTGATAGGCTATGTCTTAATACTTTTTTCATTGAGTCAAGGTTTATAAATTATTTTTTAGTTGAGACAATTTTCCTTCTGACTTAAGTAAGTCTAGTTCTGAAATTCTTACTTGAAGAACATACTTCACGTAGTTAATTTCAGCACTTCGAAGTTCACTTTCAGAAACCAGCAAATCAGTAAGAGATGACAGTCCTTCTTTATATTTAAGTTCTTCTTGTCTCCTTACTTTTTCAGCCAATTCAATACTTTTTTGCTGATTGGCACAGTTATCCAGATTAACTGTATAATTATTCAATACATTCATACGTTCTATGGCAAGACCGTGTAGAGCTTCTTCTCTCTTATTCTTAGTTATTTCTTTCTCAATCTTAGCTTGAGCTATCTTTGCTCTTGACTTAAATCCAGAAAAAATTGGAATATTCATTTTCACACCTATCAAACTCGCTCTAAACCAATCATCGCCACTTTTAAATGGCTTCAACTCATCTTTAAAATATTGTTTAAAATAAGTTGCATAAGCCCCTATATTGGGTGCTAAAGCTCCTTTTGCTGATTTTATTTGTAAATCGTTTAACTCAATTTGCTTGTCTAGCATCTGTAATTCCAATCGATTGTTAAAGTTGACGGAATCAATCCTGTTATGCGATGGTAATATTTTTGAAAACATCTCTGAAACACCAGTTGTATCAACCACCCATTTAATATTTTGATCTATTCCTGAAATTAACTTCAAATTGTTCGTTTGAATGGCTATTGCATTATCCACTTGTCGTTCATTAGCTTTTAGATTCGAGATATTAATATCGATTCGATCCAAATCGGTTGACAATGCCAAATCAGCCTTACATAAGGCATCCGTTTTATCTCTAACCTGCATGAGAGAATTCATATTATTTCTGATTATCTCCAGATTTTTATAAATCGCCAATAAATTATAGTACTCCAGATAAACTTGATGAACTAAATCCATTTCTGTTAGCTCTAGTCCTAAATCAACTAATTCTGAACCTTTGTCCGCAGTTTTAACACCATAAATATATTCTAAGGAAAAAAGCAACTGAGAGGCTTCAATACCATAATCTAAATTGTGTTTCTTACTAAAAGATGTCATAATATCGGGAGCGGAAGGATCACCGGTTAACATGCCAGGCAGAAGTATGGTCGGCTTATCTATATAGTTTTTGTAATCAACATAGCCTTTTAGTTGCGGCAAACCAGAACTCAGAGCTTCTCTTTTTACTTGAACACTATTTTCCAGATTCAGTTTCTGTTCGTTAATTCGATAGCTTTTGTCTAATGCTATTGACAAAATTTCCGCTATTGTAATCCTTTTTTTCTGCTGTGCGTAAATGATATTACCACAAAGCATAAACACAATCAATAATAGGTAAGCTTCTCTTTTCATTTCGTTTGTAATTTGGGTTCGAGTCTCCAATACGATCCTAAATAAATGCAATCTAAAATCATAAATGTCTCTTGTCTTTTCACACTCATTTCGAACAAGTCAAAGTCAGTGTGAAAGTAGTTTCTCTATACAAATAGAAAGCGTAAAAAAAAACATTATATGGGGGAATAAAAGTCAATTGAGGGGATGGAAGAAATCCATATCTACCTCATAATCTTGCGATAAACAAAAAGCCCATTGAGAAAACAGTGAATCTTTTACTTTAGTTTCCACAACAAACTTGTTGAACAGTTTATCTATTCCAAACTTTTATAAACTATGATAACAATGGGAAGAATAATGATGTAAGTCCATAGAATCAAATAAAAAAAGCCCCTTAGTAGGGGCTAATAATTTATCTTTAGATTCTATTTTCATCTAAGGTTAATTACCTGTATTCGTTGCGTCTGAGCTTTGATTTTTAGAATAATCTCTCGGTGAAACCCCAAAATATTTACGAAATACTTTACCAAAATACTTTGGGTCACTAAACCCGACATCGTAGCACACATCGCTGACGCGAATGTTATGATTCTTTAAAAGGAAAGCAGCCCTTTTCAAACGAACTGAGCGAATAAAATCTCCTCCGGTTTGATTGGTTATGGCCTTCATTTTATTGTGAAAATGTGTTCTACCTAATCCTAATTTAGTATATATATCCTCCATTCTAAAATCAGTGTTGGATATGTTATCCTCAATAATTTTAATCACTTTATCCAAAAAATGCTGATCTGCATTGGTTAATTTCATTTCATCCGTAGTTAACTCCACGAATTTCCTATCAAACTTTTCACGCAAGTGTTTCCTTGTGTCAATTAGTTTGCGAATTACGACTTCAAGATAATGCGGGTCAAAAGGTTTGGCAACATAAGCATCAGCTCCAGTTTCTAAACCTTCAATTTGATGTTCTACTTTTGTTTTTGCCGTAAGCAAAACAACAGGAATGTGCGAAATGGCCATATCCTCCTTTACCCTCTGGCAAAACTCTAAGCCATCCATCACAGGCATCATCACATCAGAAATAATCATATCAGGTGCTTTTTCCAATGCAAGTTTCAAACCCTTTTCACCATTTTCGGCTTCATACACGTTGTAACTCGATTTAAAAAATTCTCGTACGAATTTTCGTAAATCATAATCGTCTTCAACAATTAACAGCTTTGCCTTGTTTGTTTTAATTTCTGGTTCGTTTAGCTCTTCCAAGTCTTCCGATAAACTTATATCAGCTCCAAGAATTTCTTTTTCTACATCAGCCTTTGCAAGAGATTTAACTTTCTCCAATACCAACTGATCGTCGCTAAAAATCTCTTTCTTACACCCAATATGAACAATGAAACTCGAGCCTTTCCCTACCTGACTTTCAACCGATATACGGCCTTTGTGCAATTCTACCAGCTGTTTTGTTAGCGCCAATCCAATTCCGGTTCCTCCTGCATCTGAGTCTGATGATTTTTTATGTTCTGCCCGATAAAAGCGATCAAAAATATTTTCTAATTCTTCTTCTCTTATTCCAATACCACTATCCTCAATAATAATTTGTATTTCTCTTTCGAGTTTCACCACTTCCACAAGAACATTCCCATCTGGTTCAGTGTACTTTATAGCATTAAAAATAAGATTGCTTAAAATTTTTTCTACAATATCTGGATCAAACCATACTGAAAGTTCTTTGTCTATTCTTAATTCAAAATCAATATTTTTATGTGCTGCAGCATCGATAAAATAATTACACACATTCTGAATATAGAAAGATAAATTATCGTTAATAACCTTCAAATTTAAACTCCCCTTTGCCATCTTTCTAAAGTCCATAATTTGGTTGATTAGACGCAACAGTCGATCCGCATTTCGAAACATTAAAGAATAAAGTTTTTTTCGCTCTATTTCTTCCATATTATTGCGAATCAATTTATTCAAAGGGCCAATCAATAAGCTCAAAGGGGTCTTAAATTCATGAGAAATATTAGTAAAGAACTCTAATTTAGCCTGATTCAACTCTTCCTCCTTCTTACTTTGGAACCTTTCTAATTTAAGCTGTTCTTCTAGGCGTACTCTTTCTAGTGTATATCTCCATATGAGATAAATTACAAATAGCAATAAAACAATATACAATAGGTATGCAATTGGAGTTTTCCACCAGGCTTGTGAAATCACTACGGTCAATTTCCTTATATTACTACTGGAAAAATCACCATCATAAGATGCTCTAACTTTAAAATCATAAGTCCCTGGTTCAAGGTTGGAATAATTTACATACCGAACACCAGGCTCACTTCTTATCCATTCACGATCAACTCCATCCAGCCTGTATTCATATATAATATTATCCTGTTTCTGATAATCCAAGCCTATAAAACCAAAGCTTAAATTTTTCTGATAATATTTTAGATTTAGATTTTTAAGGTAAGCAATATCCTTGTTTAGGATATTGTTCCCATGAACTATTTTATCTTTTTCTAAATTTATATTGTGAATTTTAATTTCTGAAATAATTACTTCTGGTATAGTGAGTTTATCAGGAATTAATTCTGGCTTAATTTGAATAAAACCACTATTGGTTAAGGGGTAAATCAAATTGTTATTATCCATTTTCAAAACCAACTCAGGAAAGAAACCAACATCTTCATCTACACCTTCCAGTTCAAACGCCTCAATAATTTCAGTTTCTTTGTTTACGCGAAAAAAATGCGAATGAGATGTTCCCCAAATATTCCCAATTGCATCCTCCACTATACTAAACACCATTAGCTGTTCACTCCCCGTAATCCTTTCTAACTTGTTTTCTTCTAAAGACCATTTTAAGATGCCATCGTGAGTTCCAAACCAAAAGTTATTTTGAGAATCTTCTTTTATGCAACTCACTAAAAAGTCATTATCTCCATCAATTTTTTCTTTAAGGTCGAATTTTTGTAATGATTTAGTTTCCGGATCATAATAAAGTAAGCCGGAATGTATCATCGATACCCAAACTTTACCATCTGAAGCCGCGAAAAGAACATTTGATGATTCAACAAAGGCTGTATTTTTTTTCAAAATAGTCTTTGCCATATAATTTTCATCCTTATAGATCAAGTGAAGTTCTCCTGACTGTTCTAATAACCAATAATTACCACTAATATCCTTAACAAACTCGGAATAGGTTCGATTCTTAGAAAATGACTTTAGGAAACTAATCTCTTTGTTTTCAACAGGTTTTAATGTTTGTAAATCGAAGACTTCCAATCCTTTGTTTGAGGCTACAAACAAATGATTACCATAAATTTTAAAATACTTACAAGATAAAATACCAACTCCAAAATCAACTTTCTCAACATTTTTTAGGTCTTGTTTTTTTCTTCTTCTAAAATACCCTTTCTCAAAATTCCATATATCACCATTAATATCTTTTTCTATTATTGCAGCATTATTAAAAAAAGGCATCAAATTTACAACGTTTTCGGGATATGTTATACTATAGAACTTATAATCAGGAAGAAGTTTATAAAGGCCTTTTAGAATTGATCCACACCAAATTACTCCAGATCTATCTTTAAAAATTGAAATCGTCATTTTCTCTTTAAGCAGTACTTTAGGCTTTAACGATTTATCTAAATGATTATTTTCAAAATCTGTTCTATTGATTATTCCAACACCAGCTATTGTTGCAAACAATATATTATTTTCACATTCGGTAATTTGATAAACTACACTTGAGGGATACTTTAATTCCAAGTTTTTCAAGACATCAGTAGAAGGATTAAAGTTCCATATTCCATCTCCTTTGGTGCCAATCCATATTTTTCCATTCGAGTCTTCATAAATTGAAGAAACTTTTATTGTAGGATGTTTTTCTCTTGGCCAATTAATTACAGATTCGGAATTTAAATTAGAGTTTAATTTACAAATGCCTGTTTCACCACCCAACCAGATTATTTTAGAATTAACTTTTTCAATACATTGAACATTTCCAACGGGAACATTCATTATCTTTTTTACATCTAACCCATTCCCAGCAATCAAACTTTTCTTATTAGGATAACTTAAAAGATACAAGTCATCTATACTATTGAACAGTATTTTCCCGGGTGATACCTCAAGGACAGACAACACCTTCATACTAAAATCGGAAAGATGCAGATCTGTTTCTTCAAAAAAACAAAAACGCTCATTTTCAACCAAAAAGCAAACTAATCCACGAGCTGTTGCTAACCAAATATTTCCGTCAGAATCAAATTCAAAATCATTGATTACCTTCTCTTCATAAGGTAGCTTTTGTATCGGAAAATCCATTTTGAATTCTTTCAAATTCTTTCCATCAAAACGATAAAGACTAAAGGTTGAACTAAACCAAACATAACCTAAACCATCTTGCTTAATACAACCGAGTTGTGGTAAAACAAGATTATTACCGAGCTTCGTTTTTTCAACATTAAACTCGATAACATCAACAGTCTTACCTGAAACACTTATAGATGTGAATAACAAAATAAGAATTACAAAAACTCGAAGCCCCATATCTCTACTCTCTTTATTTTATTAATAAGTTACACTTTTTTCACTTTTTTATGCAAACAAAAAATGGTTACTAAAAGTAACCATTTTTATCCACAGACTATCCGTTTAACTATTTCTTCTCAGATTTTGTAGCAAGCACTTCAAACATGTCCATCATATAACCTTCTAATGTCTTATCGTCAACCATTTCAACAACAATTGAAACATCATAACCTTCGGCAGTATACATGCAACTCAGTTCTTCTCCATCAATTTCGAGATCATATACTTCAATACTTTTTCCATACTTATTAATAACTTCTTGGCTCGTAAGCTCTCCTTTCAATTCACCATCAACATTTTTCAAAATGAATTGACATTCCCAATCTCCATCAGGAAGATCTTTAAATACCATATCCCATACACCAATGAATTTATCTCCAACTGAATCGGTTGATGTTGTAATACTATTTGCTGCATTGGCAAAAGAAACCAATCCAGACATCATCACTAAAAGTACAATAATTTGCTTTTTCATATTCATTAAATTATTAATTTGCATTTGTTACAAATCTATACCCCCAACAGACTTTAAAGTCCTTAAAAAAGTTCAAAAAAGGGGGTACTTTTGTCACATACAAAACAAGCCTAATCACACGATAAACACTCAGGCACAGACTATTAATTCAATATGTGCATTTTTACAATAAGAATAACACCCTTATAATTGCAATCGATTTAATAATACTTCCAAAAAAAAACAAAAACTTGTAAAAATAGATTCTACCTTCAAATTTTATTTTTTTTAACTTCTATTCTCCTTTACTCATCAGAGAATGTTCAGCAAAAAGCTATAGTCAGGAAGCAGACATGATGGATTGATTATATCTTCCAAATCTTCAGAATTATTTTGTCATTTTAATTTATTCACTCCTCCTCAATCATTATGCCCTTAATCAATAATTTGGCTGTTGCTGGATTTGTGGCCAAAGGCACATTGTGAACATCACATATCCGCATCAACATGTTGATATCCGGTTCATGAGGATGTATATCCAAAGGGTCTCTAAAAAAGAGTACTGCCTTAACTGTCCCCTCTGCAACCTGAGCGGCAATCTGAGCGTCTCCTCCTTTTGGTCCTGACAATACACGTTCTACATCCAAACCGGCCTCCACTGCATGACCTCCTGTTGTTCCTGTTGTTCCTGTTGCAATTATTGAAATATTAGCAGAATGCAAAATTTTATAATGTCGATTTAGAAAAGCGACCATTTCCGCTTTTTTACCATCATGTGCTATCACCGCAATCTTCATAAACGTTTTATTTTAATATTATTCATTCTACAATTCTTATTTATAAATATAGACCAACTATTGAATAAAGCCAATCGTTTGAATATTTCAAACCTGGTCCCAGAACACTATCTTATCAGACAGTTCTCTTAAAAATGAAATTTATAGCATGTTTTATGCCTATACTCATCACCTGGGTGAATAAAGCCATGTGGGAATTTTTCCTGATTAGGAGCATCAGGAAAATCTTGAGTTTCTAATGCTATTCCTGAAAAAGGTTCAAATCTTCTACCTTCATCTACATTGATGTACTTACCTGTATAAACCTGCATTCCGGGAAAGTCTGTAAAAATTTCCATTTTAATGTTTGAAGTTTCTTCAGAAAGTTCAGCCACCTTTTTGAAATTTTGCCCCTCCGTTTTTAATACAAAGCAATCATCGTAATTTTCTACTGCTTTTATATCTGTGCTGATCTTTTTTCTTCGTCTAAAGTCAAAAGACGTATTTCCTACATTTTGGTATCTTCCTGTAGGAATTAAATCAAGATCTGATTCCAGTATATAATCTGCTTCAATTTGCAATTCATGATTCAGAATGTTTTCCTGATTCCCTGTAAAGTTAAAATAGCTATGAGATGTCAGATTGATTGGACTAGTTTTATCACATGTTGCGAAATAATGAATCAAGAGCTCATTTTCATCGTTAATTTCATAACTAACCTTCACCTTACAATTTCCAGGAAAGTTTTGATCTTCATCTTTGCTAAGCAAACTCAATTCGAGTTTGCTCTCACCAATAATTGCTACATCCCATATTTTTTTATCGAAACCTATGCCCCCATGTAACGTGTGTTCTCCGTGATTTTGAGGAAGTTGAACTGTTTTCCCATCAATATTTACTTTCCCCTTATTAATTCTATTGGCAAATCGTCCCATGATACCACCAAAGAAGGGGTCATTTTTCAAATATTCAGAACTCTGATAATCTTCCAAACAATCAAATCCCAGCACGATCTCTCTTCGTTCATTCTGTAAAGGGAGAGTTAAAGATGTTAAAATGGCTCCGTAATTCGTAATCTTTGCACGCACACCATTTTTATTAGAAAGCAAATAAAGTTTTATGTTTTCATCTTTGTTTTTTGTTCCAAATGAAAATGTTTCAATCATTGTAAAAAATCGTTTAGGTTATTAAAATTAATGAAAGAAAATCGTTTAAACAGTCCTTCACCTTTAAATACCAGATAATGATTCCAGCTCTATATATAGCAAAACCCTTGGTAAAAAATGAAGCCGCCCTATAAGTATGACGGCCTATTATTATTAATTAGCCATTCAATTTGTTATAATCAGCAAGAAATGTTTCCAAACCGCTATCGGTTAAGGGATGTTTTAATAAGCCAACAATAGCATTTAGAGGACAAGTTGCCACATGTGCACCAGCTTCAACACATTGAATAATATGCATGGTATGACGAACTGAAGCTGCTAACACCTGCGTTTCGAATGCATAATAACTAAACATTTCTGCAATCTTACGAATAAGTTCTATGCCGTCAGTTGCAATATCATCTAAACGACCAACAAAGGGCGAAACATAGGTTGCACCTGCTTTTGCAGCCAATAAGGCTTGTCCAACAGAAAATATTAATGTACAATTGGTTCTAATTCCTTTAGAACTCAAATATTTTATAGCCTTAATACCATTTTTTGTACAAGGGACTTTTACAACAATTTGCGGATGTAAAGAAGCTAACTCTTCACCTTCTTTAATCATCCCATCATAGTCAACTGCAATCACTTCAGCACTCACATCTCCACTTACAATATGACAGATATCGACATAATGCTTGTTTGTATTATTTATGCCTTTAATTCCTTCTTTTGCCATAAGAGATGGATTTGTTGTCACACCATCTAATATGCCTAAATCCTGAGCCTCTATTATTTGACTAAGATTAGCTGTATCGATAAAAAATTTCATTTTGCTATATTATTATTAGTAGTTAAATAAGCCCGGAAAATCATCAACCATATTTCTACAATTAATTCTATCCAGGTTCAAAAAAGATTCGCAATCTTTAATTAAAAAAAATGAGGATTGGTTTAATCCAACCCTCATGATTCCATTATTGTAGAATACTTTAAAATCGAACCAGATCTAACATATTTATTTACAATAATGAAATATTAACTTCAAATTATTTTTTTCTCCAAAGTGTCTCCATGTCTTCAAGGCTTTTTCCTTTAGTTTCTGGAACAAATTTCCAAACAAACCACGCTGCCAAAATTCCCATTACACCATAGATCCAATATGAGAAACCGTGATTGAACTGACTGGTAAGCCATGAATTATCATTCATCATAGGGAATGTCCATGAGATTATTAAATTTCCAACCCACTGGGCAGCTATTGCCATTGACATGGCACTACGAATAGAATTTGGGAAAATCTCAGAAAGTAACACCCAGGTAACCGGCCCCCAAGACATTGCAAAGAAGGCCACGTATCCCAGCATCGCGAATAATGCAACTAATCCTAATTGATTAAAGTAAAAAGCAAAGCCCAATGAGAACATACATATCCCCATTCCGATACCTCCTATAATCATAAGTGGTTTACGACCAAACCTATCAACAGTAAAAATTGCCAATACTGTGAAACTTAAATTAATGGCACCAACAATAATTGTTTGTAGTAATGATGTATCAGTATCACTACCCATATTTCTAAAAATTTCAGAAGCAAAGTACAATACAACATTTATACCGATAAACTGTTGAAACAAGGACAATAAAACACCGATTCCTACAACTAAACCACCAAAAGTTAACCAAGGAGAATTGACTTCCTTTAGAGATTCTTTGATATCACTCATCAACTTTGGAGCCTTACCGGTTCCAACAATCTTATTCAAGATTTTTTCAGCTTCAGCTTCTTTGGATTGCATCACCAAATATCTAGGTGTTTCCGGTACAAAGAAAAGTAGCAAAAGAAAAATAAGAGCCGGAATTATCTCAGATGCAAACATATACCTCCACCCGATATCATTCAACCATGTGTCGTCGCCATTTAATGCAATAATGTAATTCACAAAATAGACAACCAACATACCAAAAATAATTGCAAATTGATACCAGGAAACCAGCTTACCTCTAATATTTGCTGGTGCTATCTCAGCAATATACATGGGTGAAAGCATAGAAGCAATTCCAACACCAATACCACCTACAATTCGATAAAAAATAAATGAGCTAATAGTTCCAAGCCCCAAAAAATTCATATTTTCGGGCATTGCCGACCCAATTGCCGATATAGAGAATAAAATTGCAGCTAAAAACAAACCTCTTTTTCGACCTAAATTCTGACTGATATATCCTGCTATAGAACCGCCGATAATACAACCAATCAGAGCACTAGAAATAGTGAAACCATTGATTGAATTCAATGTGTTTTCAGATATTTCATTTACGGAAATCCAAAATTGAGTATACCATAGAACAATTCCGGCAAGAATAACAATACTACTGTATATTAATCCCTTTTGCTTACCAAACATCCGAAACATAAAGCTTGATACAAGTAAAGAAACGGTTACAAATGATAACGAGATAATAATTTTATATTCTCCCAGAACCTGTAATGCTAATACATTATCAGATTGTAGAGGAGTGATAAAGAAGGCTTTTAATGCGACAATAGCACCATTGATTACGGCAGTATCATAACCAAATAACAATCCCCCTAGTGTTGCAACTAAAGTGATCTTAAGAATAAAGGATTTGCTCCCTTGGGTTTGGGTCATGGCGTTAGAATTAAAAAGTTAACCCCTATAGTTGGCCTATAGGGGTTTAATATGATTTATTAGATATACCAGTTGATCAACTGTTCAAACAATTCTTGTTTTCCACTCGTTTGTGCTGGTTCTCCAACTTCTTTAGCAATCTTTCTAAGATCTTCTAAGGATAAGTCTCCATTAGCAAATGCTTTACCATTTCCTGTTTCGAATGAAGCGTAACGATCTTGCTTCATTTGTAAGTATGAAGATTCTGTTCTGATTTTATCAGCAATAACTAGTGCTCGAGCAAATACATCCATACCACCAATATGAGCAATAAAGATATCCTCCAAATCTGTTGAATTACGACGATTTTTTGCATCAAAGTTAATACCACCATCAGTAAAGCCGCCATTCTCAAGAATCGGAAGCATTGCTTCTACAGTTTCATAAATACTTGTTGGAAATTCATCGGTATCCCAGCCATTCTGATAATCTCCTTTGTTGGCATCAATACTTCCCAACATGTTATTATCTACAGCAGTTTGTAATTCGTGAGCAAATGTGTGACCTGCAAGCGTAGCATGGTTAACTTCGATATTAATTTTGAAATCATCAGCCAAACCATATTCTCTTAAGAATCCCATGACAGTTGCTGAATCGAAATCATATTGATGTTTTGATGGTTCCATTGGCTTAGGTTCAATAAGAAATGTTCCTTCGAAACCGTTCTTACGACCATAATCACGAGCCATGGTTAGAAACTTAGCCATATGATCCAACTCTTGTTTCATATTGGTATTCAAAAGGGACATATACCCTTCACGTCCTCCCCAAAACACGTAGCCTGTACCACCCAAAGCGATAGTAGCATCCAATGCATTTTTCACTTGAGTTCCTGCATTAGCAATCACATTAAAATCAGGATTCGTTGAGGCTCCATTCATATAACGGGCATTCGAAAAGACATTTGCAGTACCCCATAGTAATTTCACTCCAGAGTCAGCTTGCTTTTGTTTCGCATAGTCAACCATGGTAGACAATCTCTTTTCAATCTCGAATACAGATCCATCACCCACAACATCTGTGTCATGGAAACAATAATAGGGAACGCCTAATTTTGTTATAAATTCAAAAGCAGCATCCATTTTCGATTTTGCTGCACTAATAGGATCAGCTTGATTTCCCCAAGGAAATTTTTTAGTTCCAGGTCCAAATGGATCGCCACCATCGCCACCGAAAGTGTGCCAGTATGCAACTGCAAAACGCAAATGCTCTTTCATCGTTTTACCAGCAACAACACGGTTCTCATCGTACCATTTATAAGCCATCGGATTTTTAGACTCTGGTCCTTCATATGCGATTTTTCCAATCCCTGGAAAATACTCTTTGTCTCCTTTTAGAATAGTCATGATATTTTTAGTTTTAATTATTAAGCTAATTTTGTAGATTCTTTTTCAATTCTTCAGACCAACGGGCATAAGCTTCAAGCATTTTCTCACGCTTACTTTCATCAGGTTTGATTGTACTGATAATTTCCAGCCCTGAGAATGCTTCATCCAATGATGCATATACGCCTGCACCGTATCCTGCACCTCTTGCCGCTCCCAAAGAGCCATCTGTATCATATAACTCGATAGTCGCTCCAGATACAGTCGATAATGTTTCTCGAAACAGTGGGCTTAAGAACATATTAGCATGACCGGCACGAATAACTTTAGACTGGACACCTATCTCTTTCATTACTTCCATTCCATAGTAAAATGAAAAGGCTATCCCTTCCTGAGCTGCTCTATAAATATGTGCGTCGGTATGACGATTTAGGTTTAGATTTGAAATTTGTGCCCCAACCTCACGATTGTTTAGCACACGTTCTGCTCCATTACCAAATGGTAGTATCGTTATACCATCAGATCCTACAGGAACCTCCATGGCTTTTTCGTTCATTTCTGCATAGCTCAACTCCTTAGCTACATTATGCTTTAACCATGAATTCATTATTCCGGTTCCATTGATGCAAAGCAAAATTCCCAATCGCTTGTCCTCGTCTGTATGATTCACGTGAGCAAAAGAGTTCACTCTTGAATAAGGATCAAATTTCACCTCATCGCTAACCCCATATACCACTCCTGAAGTACCTGCAGTGGTTGCCACTTCACCTGGTTTTAATACATTTAAGGATAATGCATTGTTAGGTTGATCACCAGCTCTATAGGAAACAACAGCACTACTTGAGAATCCTAACTCTTCGGCAATTTCAGGGAGAACCAGTCCTTGGTTTGAAAATGTATCAACAATGTCAGGAAGAATGTCTTTCGAAAAACCATAAGTGGCAAGTACATCCTGTGAAATATTATTATTTTTAAAATCCCAAAAAATACCTTCAGACATACCAGAAACTGTAGTACAAATTTCTCCTGTCAATTTCATTGCAATAAAATCTCCTGGCAACATTATTTTATGAATCTTCCTAAATGTTTCAGGTTCATTCTTTTTTACCCAAGCCAACTTACTTGCCGTAAAGTTTCCTGGAGAATTCAATAGATGAGACAGACATTTATCTTTCCCGATTTCAACAGAAGCTTCTTCTCCTATTGCAACAGCACGACTATCACACCAAATAATTGAAGATCGTACTGTTTGTGTATTTTCATCAACACAAACTAAACCATGCATCTGATATGAAATACCGATAGATTTTACCTGATCCTTATCAACCTTCGCAACTTGCATGACACTTTTAATAGCCAATTGCAGGTTTTCCCACCACATTTCAGGATCTTGTTCTGCCCAACCAATTTCATTAGCTGTTATTTTCATTTCCTTCTTTGGGAAATAATCCGTAGCCAAACATTTGCTACTCTCTGCATCCAAAAGCGATGCCTTAACTGATGAACTTCCGATGTCTAATCCGAGTAAATACATGATATATTTTTAAAGTACTGTTCTGTTCCGTTCTGCTGTAAATCTATAACGATTTTTTGAATATTCAAAGATGAAATTTATATTACTAAAGGGATTTTCTTCTAACCAAGCTAGTTGGGACGCAATAACAAACACGATTAGAGTCACTTACGAATTCCGCAGCTTTTTTGCCCATCAAACCAAAATCTGTAGAAATTACGGTGATGCCTTTGTCTATGTATTTTTTCATAGGCGTATCATTATAGGAAATCAAACCAATATCATCTCCGAACTCAAGATTCTTAGCTCTGGCCTTATCCAATATCTTAGCAAGAGCTCTATCGCTAACTGAAAGATAAACCGTGCCTTTTCTAACCTCAAAATCCTCTGGATCCGTGCAAATAGAATGTTTAATTCCATTTTGTTTACAGAATCGAAGAAAAAACTGAACAGAATCGTATGGATGGAAAGTATAGTCAGGGTAAATTAAACAGAAATGGTTGTAGTCTTTAATTCGATCAAGTCCAGATTGCAAAGCATCTTGAACAGATGAACCGAAATCCTGAAAGATTTGTGAGTGTTGATCGTTTGCATTTATATTCCAGTCAATAATCAAGACTTTTTTAGGATCTAGTTGTTTCAAGCTTGGGGCCGCATCTTCATGGTCGAAGTTCATGATAATATACTTGCTGTACTTTCCAGCACTTTCGCGAATCTGATTTTTAAATACGTCAATATTGTAATGGTGGAAATGTAGATCAACAGCAACATTCTCAGGCAAGTTTTTCCTGAAACTATCGTATAAAACTTCTTTGTATGCTTTAAATGTGTCCAAAAAAAGAAATACGCGTGTAATTTCGCCAGCTACAAAATAGCCTTTATTAGGAACAGATTCGATAACATTCCTCTTCTTTAATTCTGCATAAGCTTTAAACACAGTGTCTCTAGAGAGAGAGCACTCTTTACACATCTGGTTTACCGAGGGTAACAAATCTCCCGGATGTAATTTCTTTTGACTGATTGCATCCTGAAATGCTTGTATCAGTTGCTGAAATTTGGGTGTTGAAGAATTACTGTCTGGTGTAAATTGAAAGGCTTTCATATTTTTCATCTAAGTGTTCTGTTCTGTTACGCATCAAATATAGAAATTAATTATTAAAGAATTATTCTGAGTTTTTTCAGAAACTCTTTACTTCTATTAATGCTATTCTTAGGTGAACACTCAAGTGAACACAAATATCAACACCACTGTAAACAACATTAAATCAAACCTTACCATATACTTTATAAACTCCCTCTCTCTCCGCCTTCGCCCGACATAGCATCAGCTTTGTCGGGCTTTTTTATGCATTAAATCTACATGCGAAGTCGGGAAAACTGAATTAAGGGCTATGGCGGAAATATCCGCTGAATGAAGCATCAAGGTTGAAAAACTTTGGTGCTTTTTTTATGCACTAAGTTTTGAGGATTTGATCCCCGAAAGCTTTCGGGACTGGGGTTCGTAATATATTAATGACAACGAAGTGAGGAGTCATCCCTCTCTCTCCGCATTTAAAAACGCATACCTTTATATATTAAGGGTTTGCGTTTTTTGTGTCAACTATTTATCAACCGCGACAAAATTCTCTCTTTTTTATCTTTTGGTGACTAATCGTAGAAATCGACAAAACCATTCGGATCTTGATTGTATCAATCGGATTGGAATTCTGGGCATCCACATTTGGAATTAAACTTTCCTCCACATTTTCGAAATCTTTTTTCAATTAAAGATGCATATTCTTCATCGGAGATTGGCTCTCCCTTAAAGTGTTTTGGGATATACTTGTCACTATTCATTTTAACTATACAATAAGGTCCTCCTAGCCCTTTTAAATAGCTTAAATGCAACTGCCCTAACTTGTCAAAAGAAATACCTTTATCCACCCTCAAGTATCACATTGTAGTAAATGAAAAATAACCCCTCCTCCTTCATTAATTTTAAAAAGAAGTTACACATTTAGTACACGTGACCATAATTTGGCACCTCATGATTAAGATATTAAATGAATAGGGTAAAAATCAGCATGATTGCCAGAATTTCACCATATCTGAATTTACGCCTTTTCGATCAATCTTTAGGATTAAAGCAACGTCTATTTGTGGATAATTCTAATTTTACTCAACAATCTAAATCTCCTGCTCTACACACACCTTAGTGTCCTGTAAACAAATCATTTACATAAAATCTTTCTTTTCTACTCTTGTCATGAATTTTTCCAACTTGTTTAATTTTTTTTTTTTAGTTTGTTTTGGTAAATTAGGTAGACTATAAATTCAAATAAAACGACAGATAAGTGATATAAGTCTCCATACGACTGACACACTTGCTTAGTAATAATTGTAATATAAGCTCCAAAATGACCATCCTCTTCAAATCATTAGGCACAATTCATACTCCTTTCAAAAGAAAAGAAGATTTGAATCATTTAAAAACCAATATATAAGCGCTGACCCTTGGTGGTAATTATTAATAATAAATTATAAAAGGATGAAAAACGTAGGAATTTGGATTGACAAAAGAGAAGCAAAAATTGTTTCCATTGGAGATGGAAATGAACGCCTTAATACGATTGTGTCTGACATTGAAGAGTTCCATCCAGGTGGCGGAAGTGGAACAAGAATGAAAGGTGGATCGCAAGATGTGGTTCAGGATAGTAAATATTTAGAGAGGGAAAAGCATCAATTAGCAGAATTCTTTAAGGATATAGTCATATGTATTGAAGGCGCTGATGCTATCGTAATTTTTGGTCCTTCGCAGACAGGCGAAAAATTGCATAACGAATTATTGGGAAAGCACTCCCTATTTCGCCATAAGAAAATAGCTATTGAAAAAGCGGATAACATGACTGACAATCAAATAATGGCATGGGTTAGAAATTATTATAATTCTGATAAATAATTGGTTAATAAAACAAACTACCGCTAAGTAAGCAAGCCGCATAAATTTGTTTATATTTTGAACAAACCAAATCTAGGTGGCTTGCTGGTGTTACTTAATTGCACTAAACTTTTGAACTAATCATCAACGCCCATGAAATTTAGCTTTTGTTACAAGCTGCCATCTCTCAGCAAGTTTTGTCCTTGAAATTCTTTCATTAAAATATCCCAATCAAAAGGCGTTTGCAATAAAAATTCAGCACCACCTCCAATTGAATCAAAATGTTTTAATATCCTTTCTTTTTTGCTTGGATAGCTATTTTCTTCGTAACATTGATTCTCGATAAATAAGTTTTTTAATGTTGCAATCAAATCTTCATCTAGCCGTTCAGGATAATCAACATATCTAATTCCGTGAATACAACACCTATTAGTTATTTTGGTTTTATTTTCTTTCTGCGGTCTTTCGACAATCATATAAACCTCAATACCATTTAAGAAATCATCTGTTACTTTAAATTTGGTCGTATTCCCAAATTCAACATCATTATTAGAATCTAAGTAATATTGTAAATCAATACGTGCTTGATAATCATTTTTGTAATATTCACCTAATCCGTCATAAAGCACATCAATAATACTTTGATAATGATTAAAAGCCATTTTCCTAGCTTCAATTGGAGATTCTTGGCGGAATTCTTTCTTCGTTTTCACGAAAGTGTCCGATAAATTCAACCCATTCGCTAAACTTTCAAGCTTATCTCCAATTTTACTACGCCAAAATTGAGATTCAACGATATAGAATATATTTACTTCCATTATTCAAGTATTATCCCTCTAAAAGATTTTTCATTTTCCTTTGAAAAATTATTTGCCAATATATTGCAGTAATTAAAATACTTTAAGGCTTCATTCTTTGGCATATTTTGTGTCCCAGGGTAACAGATAGCAGTATAGCACATCTTTTCTTTTTCGAGCAACGCCATTCTTGAAACAAATTTTTTGGCAACTTGGTCTGCACGATGTGCATCCAACTCAATCACATGTTTATAATCAAATCCCTGTGAGATACCTATAATATCGATACTATCTTTAAATTTATCAGTTACGCGATATTCAGTTTCCCAAACGAAAGAACTACAATTTTCATTCAAAAATTCTGTAAGTTCATTTTGAAGCTTTAGAATATCTGAATGGGCTTTTCTATTGTATTTAAAACCCGTCAACACATGCATCAAATCATCGTGCCTATTATTCTCAATTGTTTCATTTGTAAGATAATTCTCTTCACTTAAAATTGATGTTTCTTCCTCTCTGAAATCAACATATAGCTTTACCGCTTGTTTGAGAGTAGCTGAGCCTGTTCTTATATTCCCATTAATTGGAACTAGATGTCTTTGCTTTTTTTTCTCACGCTCATCTTCTGTTGAATAACTTAATTCATTAATAATCCCATTACACTTATCTTTTTTGTAAGCGTTTTCTAAATCACCGTAATATTTCTCAACATTTTTGCAATTAGATATTCGATTAGCAACAGTTGGTGGTGTATCAACATATTTAGCATCTAACCATTTTCTAAATTCTTCTTGTTTCATTATTTCGTCGGTTTTTATTTTGGTTGCTTGTAACGGTCTTGCTAAGTTTAGTGGGCGATTAAAACAGTTGTCTTATCAAACCGCCAAGTAAGCAAGCCGCATAAATTTGTTTATATTTTTAAGCAAACCCAATCTAGGTGGCTTGCTGATGTTTATTAATTGAACTAGACTTTCAAACGACTCATCACCGCCCATGAAATTTAGCTTTTGTTAGGCACTGGCTATTCATAACTTCCTTTAATATAATTTGTTCCATCATCAATTTCAGGGAATAGCGTATTGCTACTAATTCCAACACTTTCAAGTTCTTTCATGATGTTCTCTTTATTCTTCCCTTCAATTACGAGTTTGACTATTTTTGATTCATTTTTATATTGAAATTCTATTTTTGCGGGATTATTTATCTCTCCTTGAATACCGAAGATAAAGAAGTAACCTAATTGTCTTTTTATTCTTTCGTTATTATTAATAGGCTTAACTATCAGTGTTTTGTTGAAATCTGTTGGTTCAATTTTTGGAAGAAAATACGGTTTTTCTTCTTTTATTAGATGTAACAACTTTAAACCTTCATATGATTCTTTGAAATCGGCTTTAGACTTATTAGTAATTATGTCCCTCTCTGCTTTTGCTAAATTTGAGATAATACTGACTGTATCACTATCATAATACTTGATTATTTCGGGATTAGGTGAGAATATAAATATTTCACCTGGTAAGGAGTGTTCCAACTTATTAAAACAAGCAAAATACATAGCAACAAGAGGGTTTTTTGTAATGTCAAGTAACCTTGTAGGTAAACCGTAATGTTGCATTATTGTTAGTTTTTCAAAAGTTGATTTAGTTTCTCTAAATTCAATTGGGTTTCTAATAAGTATTTCTCTAAACATTTTATGTTCATTCTCAATCCAAGATTTTTTCCTGTAAATTGAAGGCGAAAGTTCCCAATTAATATTTGCATGCCCACGATAAAACCAATTATTGTTTTCTTTCAGATTTTGTTTCGATTTATTTATTAAATCATTGACTGTATCAATAAATGAGAGTTCTATTTCGTTTTCAAGAAAGAAGTATCTACCTCGTTTAAGAGAAACCCCTTCAATTCCAGCTAAACCTACTGTTAATAGATTTCTAACATACGATTTTCTGTTTTCTCCAATTTTTTCTTCGTCAAGATATTTCTGATAATTAATCAATATTTCAAGTTCAAAATGTCTATTATCTGAAATTAGATCAGAGTCGAGAATTCTATTTAATTTTTCAATTCTATTTAATCTTGTTAAACCTGATATATCTGATTGAGATATTCCTAAGTTTTTTAAATATTTTGAAATCTTATTTTTTACAAATAAGTAATCGTCAGACAAATAAACTAAACCCTTTTCTTTTATTTCTTTATATATTATCCGATTAATATAATTTTCAATTTGATTCATATTTTGGTTGGTCTTTTTTAAGCTTGTGCCTAACTAGTTTATAACAACACTATTGTTCTTATTCAGCTTATATTATTTGAAAAGTTGTTGTTAGCATTCCCTATTAGCTTGCTAACAACACTTAATGTGATTTGCCTCTTTCCAAAGGCTAGACTAAAATTTAAAGCTTATCAAATTTATGAAAAGCAGGAAACAAACAATATGATTTATCGGGGAAAGTTAGTAATTGTACATAAAATAGAAAGCTTCTACTTAGATAAAAAGGGAGTTTAAAGAACACTCCCCTTAGTCCCCTCTCCAGAGGGGAATTAAAAAAATGAAACTGGAATTTAGGCCATAAAAAAATCCCCCAAAAGTATAGGAGTACTTCAGGGGGATGTTGCTAACTAAAAAACAAGAGAATTTAATTTTGTTCTATTTCTTCGGTATTGTGTGTCGTTCTCATTTTAATGGCGAAATCAAGTTTCTGTATGCTTTCGTTAATCTCTTTAATCATACTATCGAGCTCACTACCAGGAGTAAGAACAGACATGGCTTCTATATACTTAAACATACTATCTAAACTTATTGAAAGTTTCTGTCGCAAGACCTTGGTATTACCATCACGCTTTTCGTTCACAAATTTACTTTTACGGGTTTCAATAGCTCTTACCAAATCATTTAGAGCAGTCGTTATATGCTCAATGTTCTCTTGAATAGCCAGTGTTTCGATAGCCGCTTTAGCTTCTGGTTTGTTCATACAATCGGCTAAAAACATTTTTGCACTCGCATTTTGCACCGAATAGCTCTCATTGTGTAAATTGTAACCGTGTGTTTTACTTAGCTCTATCAGCGT